>Ga0315900_10001352_pt1 | contig 39059 bp, 38 predicted proteins | sample LakEriMetagenome_FD_203521 | JGI IMG/M metagenome (GOLD analysis project Ga0315900, IMG submission 203521) | Freshwater fungal communities from buoy surface, Lake Erie, Ohio, United States - Buoy 12 MA114 | ecosystem: Environmental > Aquatic > Freshwater > Lake > Lake biofilm | place: USA: Lake...
ACCTCAGATAAAGCGCGGAGCTCAGAGTGAGATCCAAATAGAAGATCTGCGCGAGATGCCACCCATTTAACTTTGCCGCTCTTGCGATCGTGAGCTTCAAATAGGTTTGCATCACCAGATTTAGGCACCCATTGCGAGTTGATATCTAAGATATTTACAAAGAAATCATTGGTTAACGATTCCTTCTTCTTAGTCAATACACCTGTCTTTGAGCCATCAAAGTTGGCACCGAGTGCGCGCATTCCACCGATCAAGACTGTTAACTCTGGGGGAGTTAGCGAAAGAAGAGCAGCTTTATCAATTAGTGGAACTTCAGCGGGACGGTCATCTGTCTTGCTGATGTAATTGCGGAAACCATCTGCACTCGGCTCAAGAACTGAAAAAGATGCAATATCAGTCTGCTCTTGCGTTGCATCGGTGCGACCTGGAGTAAAGCGAACCTTAACTTTATGGCCGCCGTTCTTTGCTGCCGCTTCAACTGCAACCGTTCCGCCCAAGACAATTAGGTCAGCAAGTGAAACTTTCTTCGCTGATTTCTTATTGAAATTAACTTGAATTTTCTCCAAAGTTGCTAGAACTTTCTTCAATTCCTTGGGGTTGTTTACTTCCCAATTGCGTTGTGGTTCTAAGCGAATGCGTGCTCCGTTTGCTCCACCGCGCTTATCTGTGCCGCGGAAAGTTGATGCCGATGCCCACGCGGTCGTGACTAATTGCGCAAGCGTTAAATCGCTAACCAAGATGCGCTTCTTGAGAAGTTCAATCTCGTTCTTGCCGATCTTCTTCCTAGGAGCTGCTGGAAGTGGATCCTGCCAAATAAGGGCTTCTTTCGGCACAAGTGGTCCTAGGTAACGTGCGATCGGACCCATATCGCGGTGGGTTAATTTAAACCAAGCACGCGCAAATGCATCAGCAAAAGCATCGAGATCTTCTGCGAAACGTCGTGAGATCTTTTCATATGCCGGATCTGTGCGTAGTGCGAGATCAGTTGTGAACATAACTGGTGCGTGAGTCTTACCTGCGATGTGTGCATCAGGTACAGATTTTGCCGCAGATTCATCTGTTGGAATCCATTGCGTTGCACCGGCTGGGCTCTTGGTCTGCTTCCACTCGTACTTGAAGAGAGTTTTAAAGTAAGTGTTATCCCATTTAGTAGGTGTTGGAGTCCAAGCACCTTCTAAGCCACTTGAAATTGTTTCTGCGCCATTTCCTTTACCGTTGGAGTTCTTCCAACCAAGACCCATCTCTTCCATTGCTGCCGCTTCTGGTTCTGCGCCAACGTATTTACCTGGATCTGCAGCACCGTGTGCTTTACCAAAGGTGTGACCGCCTGCAATTAGTGCAACGGTTTCTTCATCGTTCATCGCCATACGCGCAAAAGTTTCACGAATATCTCTTGCTGATGCGAGAACATCGGGATTTCCATTTGGACCTTCTGGGTTTACATAGATAAGCCCCATCTGAACCGCAGCTAGTGGATCTTCTAATTTACGATCTCCGCTGTAGCGTTCATCGGCTAACCATTCTGCTTCTTTACCCCAATAAGTCTCATCTGGTTCCCAAACATCTGCGCGACCGCCACCAAAACCAAATACTTTAAGCCCCATTGATTCAAGTGCAGAGTTACCTGCCAAGATCATTAAATCTGCCCAAGATAATTTCTTTCCATACTTTTGTTTAATAGGCCATAACAAACGGCGCGCTTTATCTAGGTTGACGTTATCGGGCCAGCTGTTAAGCGGTGCAAAACGTTGCATTCCCGCACCGGCTCCGCCACGTCCATCGGATGTTCGATAAGTACCTGCGCTATGCCAAGCCATGCGGATAAAGAATGGTCCGTAATGCCCATAATCTGCTGGCCACCACTCTTGTGAAGTAACCATTAACTCTTCAATATCTTTCTTAACCTTTTTGATATCTAGCTTCTTAAACTCTTTTGCATAATCAAATCCTTCGCCCATTGGATCTGAAACTGGAGAATGTTGACGCAGAACAGATAGATCTAATTGGTTTGGCCACCAATCAGTGTTGTAGGTGCCCTCTTTATTTAGCTTGCTTCCGGTGTAAGGGCACTTTGCTGAATCTGTCATGGTTCCTCCTGGCTAAGATTTATGTAGCCATCCTAATGCAATCTTCAAAGAGCGCTAGATCGGAATTTCAATCCCGATCGGCAAGTGGTCACTCACCCCAGAAGGTGAAAAATTCAAGGGCTTGTATTCATCAGGGCGCAACTGATCAGAAAGAATGTAATCAAATTGCACCTTAGCACCCCAGCTGGGGTAGGTATTTTGGGCGACCAGCGAACTCCATTTCGAAAGCGCAATAGGCAAATTCTTTGGAAGATTTAAATCACCCGTTAACAAAATCTTGGTATTCGTTTCTTTACCAATTGCTAGCGCCCACTTCTTTAACTTCTTTAACTGAGCGAAATTCACCCCAGGCACAAAAGATAGATGCGTGTTAAAAATAGTAAAACCATTTTCGAGTGTTGCTGCGATGGCTAGACGCGGTTCATCGTGAACATAAATGGCGCGAATCTTTGGTCGACTACTTGTTTCACTTTCGGTCGGGACAACAAGCGGCATGCCAATTGGAGAGTTTCCAAGTTCTAAACGGTGCCACTTTAAAACTTTAATCTTGGACGCGATTCCAATTCCATAACTACCTGCAAAAATCTCGTTCGATTTATTGTGAATCAACTTCGCATCGCTACCGTTTAACTTGCGCCACTTTTCGCCTGGAGTTCCGATGATGCTCGGAGCGAAACCCCAATCCGTCGCGCCCATTGCATTTGCAACTTCGGCGACTTGGTTTACCGATCCAGAGCGCGGCAAGTTGAAATCAATTTCTTGAACGGCGATCACATCAGTGGACAGCGCGGCGATGGCTCGATGCAAGGCTGCCAACGAGGGCCCGGATTTATTCGGAGGGATCTCCATTCCATGGAGGAGATTCCACGAGGTGATGCGCATATGGCGAAGGCTAGTAGCGTTCACCCTTATGAGCGCGGTCAACGGACAGGTATCGAGGATGGATCGCGCTGCCCACCTGCGCAAAAATCAGGTTTCACTAGATCAGCTCTGGGCTAAGGCGAAGATCGTGCACTTTAGCAACGGGCGCTTGGCAGTTTCAGCCGAGACGAATCAACTGCGTTATTTAGATGATGCTCAAATTGCCGCGCTTATTGAAAGCGAAGGTTTTAAATCGGGTGAGCGATATTTCTTAGGTTTAGATCAAGTAGATAACGAACCATATTTTGCTTGGAATTCTCCACACCAAAATACTGATGACCAGCAAGCCCCAGCAGGTTATTTAACGCTGCGCGAAATCGGGGGAGAACTCGATGAATTGCAGATGGAGATAGCACTTCACGCTGTTGCACTTTCTAATTGGCATAACACTCACACTCACTGTGCTAGATGTGGTGCAAGCACATCGGTTTCACTCGGTGGCGCGGTTCGCAGTTGCGATAACGATAAGAGTGAACATTACCCGCGCACAGATTGCGCAATTATTGTTTTGGTACGAGATAGCCAAGATCGGATCTTGTTAGGGCGACAAGCGATCTGGCCGGAAGGACGATTCTCATGCTTTGCAGGTTTTCTGGAGCCAGGAGAAACTTTTGAACAGTGTGTGCAGCGCGAAGTCTTTGAAGAAGCTGGTCTAGCTGTCCGTGAAATAAATTATTTGGGATCCCAGCCTTGGCCATTCCCGGCATCCATCATGATCTCCTTTGAAGCGATTACAGATTTTCCAGAGAGTGCGCGCCCCGATGGCGAAGAAATCGTTGCCATCAAATGGTTAACCCGTGACGAATTAAAAGCTGAAGTATCTGCTAAAACTCTTTTACTGCCTCCTGATATGTCGGTATCGCGCAAGATGATCGATCGTTGGTTAAGTGCATGACGCAAGAAGCCGGTGCTATCCGCGCTGAAGAAATTTTGTCCGCACTCGATGCTGATCAAAAAGCAGTTGCGCTTGCTACCCGCGGCCCAGTTTGTGTAATTGCCGGCGCCGGAACTGGAAAAACCAGAGCAATCACCCACCGCATCGCATATGCGGCAAGTATCGGAACGATGGATCCGCAGAAAGTTCTGGCGCTAACTTTTACTTCCCGCGCAGCCGGTGAGATGCGCACGCGATTGCGCGTATTGGGAGTCCCAACCGTTGCTGCACGGACAATTCACGCAGCTGCGCTTAAGCAGTTGGTTTACTTCTGGCCGAGCGTATTTGGTGGGCGAGTACCCGAGTTGATGACCGCTAAGGCAGGATTTATTGGCGAAGCGATCAATCGCGCAGGGTTATCGGGTGAACTGCGCGCGACTTCGCGCGAGTTAATGCGCGATATCGCCAGCGAAATTGAATGGGCGAAAGTTTCACAAGTTGCCCCAGAAGACTTTGTAAATGAAATTGCTAAGCGCAGTCAAAAACCAAGAGTAAGCGCCGAAAAATTAGCACAGGTTTACACGGCATATGAAAGCGTTAAAAAACAAGAGCTAGCGATTGACTTTGAAGATGTGCTCTTATTGACCGCTGCAATGCTGGAGGAAGAGCGCACCGTGCGTGAGCGTGTGCAAGATCAATACCGTTACTTCACTATTGATGAGTATCAAGATATTTCTCCCGTGCAACAACGGTTGATTAATGCTTGGCTGGGCTCACGCCAAGATATTTGTGTAGTTGGCGACCCCGCGCAAACGATTTATTCATTCGCCGGAGCTACTCCAGTATTTTTAAATAGCTTCACCCAACGCTTTCCAGATGCAGAAGTAATTCGCTTAAGCACTGGATACCGCTCAACTCCCGAAATCACCTTTGCCGCAAATGCCTTGTTGCGCCACGGAGCAATGGGACAAGAGTTAATCGCGCTAAATGATCACGGCACCAAACCATCAGTAGATGGGTATGCCAATGAAGATGCGGAAATTGCTGGCGTTTTGGCGCAGATAACAGATTTGTTAAATAACGGAACGCAGGCACAAGAGATCGCAATCTTGGCGCGCACCAATAACCAATTAAAGGGCGTGGAGCGCGCTATGAATAAAGCGAGCCTGCCTTATCAAGTTCGCAGCACTGAAAGATTCTTTGATCGCCAAGATGTTCGTGATTTTCTGAAAGAAGTGCGACGCGCATCAGTCTTGCCAACCGAAGGTGTTTCGTGGATTGATGAACTTCGTACTTTGGCACAACCGTTTTTAACTGGTGAAAGTATTGATGGAATCGCAGCACTGCTGCACTTGGCGCGCGAATTAGATGGCGACAATAACTTCAGCCCCAAGACGCTGCGCGGTTACTTACGTGAAATTGAAGATCGCGTGCAACAGAACAATCCACCTACGATGCCGGTAATCACCTTGGCAACGCTGCACGCGGCAAAGGGTTTGGAATGGGAGCGCGTATTTTTAATCGGCGCATCCGAAGGAATTCTGCCGCTGGAAACTGGGGTTACTGGCCAGTCCGATGCAGTCATTGATGAAGAGCGCCGCTTGTTCTACGTTGGAATGACGCGAGCAAAGGTGGATTTACACATAAGCCATCGCCAAAACCCGAGCAGATTCCTCCGTGAATCTGGCTTACTCGCATAGCTTTTGCCCAATTTAATTCATTTGCAAATATCTCTATCTGTGGTTTACCCTTGCCTTTCACCAAGTTGGTGAAGGCCTAATGGGCCAAGTAGAAAAAGGAGAATGAAAGATGTTTACATCTCACTCATTCACCACAGCACGCGTTACACGCAGTGCTGCTACTTCGCCTGCCAATTTCCATGCGACTACAAAGAAGCATTCAAATTGGCCCGCAGCGTCAAAGCCAGCGTTTTACGCAGCTTTTTACGCCGTGGATGAGGCCACAGGAGGTTCAATCGGATAATCCCGATAGACGCCAAACCTAAGGCCTCAACTCCACAAAGGAGTTGAAGGCCTTTTTTTATTATCCAAAATCAAACTAAAAGTAAAAACAAAACGAGAGAGAAGAAAGTGGGTGAGAACGATGAGCGTTCTCTACAGCGAACTACAGGTACCAGGTTGGGCAGAAACAGGCGAGAAGATCGGTCTCTATGAAGTGACCGGTACGTATGACTCCGCCATCGCCTTTGCATTGCCATGCCATAACGCTGATCCCGAGCTCTTCTTCTCGGAAAGCGATGAGGGTATTGCGCAAGCGAAAGCGCTCTGCGGTGGATGCCCCGTGCGAAATAAATGTTTAGACGGAGCGTTATCTCGCCAAGAACCTTGTGGTGTTTGGGGAGGGCAGTTAATTGAAGATGGCGTAATCATTGAACGCAAGCGTCGTGCGGGACGTCCGCCGCGCATAGCAGCGTTCGTGTAATTACTTCTATCGGCAAAGATCCGTTGCTCGCGCGACCCTCGTATTGATTTACTTTCAGTGCGGGGGTCGTGCCATAAAGAAGTATTAGCGCAGTACCCTAGTTGAGTGATTGAGGAGGAGTTAACGTGGCAAAGGTAATTGAAAATGATGGAGTTGTGACTTTAAAGCTCTCTCGCTTAGAAAAAATTGGCGCTCTCCATGGTGATATCTCTGTTGCAAGTAGTCAGTTAATTTCTAAAACTGAGGTAGCAAACCCCTGGAAAAGAAATCACTTAAGAGGGTTTCGAGCACCAGGCACTGCAATTCCTTATGTAATTCTGCTCGGCACAATGCGCTTTAAGAGCGGCAAAGATTTCTGTGCAATTTATAAGCGCACGCCTGCGATGATCTACGAATTTGCTGATGCACCCTTTAAGCGTTGGATCGTTTCCATCTAACCTTTTGGCGAGTATTATCAACTTATGGCAACTACAGTGAAGAAGAGCCCAGCAAAGAAGAACCCGGCCAAGAAAAGTCCGGCGGAGAAAACCATCACTAAGAAAATTGAGACGCCAGTCGAGCGCACGGGTGTGGATTGGCGATCGCTCTACCTTTACGCAATAAGCCTTATAACTCTTCTCATCTGCATTTTTACAGTAATAAATTTGATTAATCGCGGTTTGGATTTAATCGTTCCAGACCCAGGCTATGTAGATCCATATGCAGTGCAGAACGGCACCAAGGTCGATCCTGAAGTTATTAAGCAAGCAAATATTGATCAAAGTCGCCGCAGCGCGATTCGCGGCATAACCAGTTCTATTGTTACTTTGTTAGTTACCGTTCCAGTTTATTTGTACCACTGGAGAATGGTTCGCAAAGTAAATAATTAAGCGTTAGCGGGAGCGATCTCAGGGAACCAGGAGAGTGCTTCATCGCGGAACTTTCCTTCAGCTTCTAACTGGCAAAAGATTCCAGTGGTTCCCAAAGTCACGCGGTGGATCAAGACATACTCAGCGGGCAAATTAAGTTGGAAGCCGATCTTGGCAGTTGGGTTTCGGGGATCTCCAACGCGGGCGCTCTGATCACGCAGCCATTCGCGCGAGTATTTAAATGTTTCAGTGCGCAGTGGCTCAACTAGTGGAACTAAGAAATCTAGGACCAAAGCTGGATCTACATCTACTTCAGCCAGGATAAATCCATCTTTCTTAAATCCGTCATATAACGCCTTCGCATCATCATCTAGCGCGTGCTTTAACAAATTTTTAAACGGTTCAGGGAATCCGTTTGGCAGGCGATTGCAGGCACCGAAATCAAGAACTCCTATTCGGCCATCGGCTAGTAAACGGAAATTCCCCGGATGTGGATCGGCGTGCAATAAACCGGCGCGTTCTGGACAAGTGAAGTGGAAACGAGCCAGACGCATACCTGCGTTATTGCGCTGCTCTTGCGTGCCTTCTGCGATGATCTTGGAAAGCGGAGTTCCTTCTAACCATTCTGAAACCAAGACTTTATCCGATGACATAACAACCTTTGGAATTGCTACATCTGGATCATTCTCATAAGCGCGCCAACATGCTTCTTGTGCCTCAGCTTCATATTTGTAATCAACTTCTTCAATAATGCGCGCACGAAGTTCTTCCAGTAAAGGTTTCATATCAAGGCCGGGGAGTACCAATTGGAAAATCTTGGCAAAACGTTGGATCTGATTTAGATCAGAAACGAGGGCTTCAGCTGCGCCCGGATATTGGATCTTTACCGCAACAGCGCGCCCATCTTTCCAAACACCTTTGTGAACCTGACCAATCGATGCCGAAGCAGTTGGTTTATCTTCAAATGATGTGAAATTATCGCGCCAATCTTCGCCAAGTTCTTTCGCAAGAACTTTGTGCACTACACGAGTCGGAAGCGGCGGAGCGGATTCTTGCAACTTTGTTAAAGTCTCGCGATACGGCTTTGCAATATTTTCAGGTAGCGCTGCTTCAAAGACAGAGAGCGCTTGACCAAATTTCATCGCACCGCCCTTTAACTCACCAAGGACTTTAAATAATTGTTCTGCGGTCTTCTCTTGAATATCTGTGAGGACCAGCGATGATGATTGGCCAACTAATTGTCTGCCCAAACCCAATACACCGCGACCGGCTAATCCAACAGGAATAGAAACCATCTTCGCCGAACGCGCAACGGTCGAGCTCGGGATCTCCGTCTCGGTGATTTCTTTTTTCTTTATATCCTTTTTGGCCACCCGCCTATTGTTCAGAGAAATTGCAAAAGGCGCGAATTGAAAATCTATCGCCAGCCACACCCACACATTGGGTGACGGCTGACGGCGATGTGTTTTGTGTTACAGAGATCCAGTAAGTCAATGGATATGGCCTCTGTCGAAAGGGCACAAGAACCGGTGTCGATAAATTTAATGATTTCTGAGGCGATTAGCCCCGCTAAATAATTTGCTCCTGCAATTGGCATTTCATCTCTGATGGTTAGGCCTTCTAGCAAATTCACACCACTTTGATCGGCAAAAGTTAGTTCGCAACAACGGCTGCACGGGCTCTTTCCTGGCTTAACAATTGGGGAAATCGTTAAAAATCCACCGCTAATTTCGCTAACAATCAAATGTTCTTGGCCTGATGACATCCATAGCCCAAGAATCGCAGGATCAATTTCACCAAAGTGGATCTTTATTACCTTCTCCATAAAATCCCCTGGCAATTCTTCAGCGGATTCCACCTTCGCAGATGGGAATAGCGCTAACGATTTGGATTTATTGGTACTGACTACGGTAAAAACCTGCCCGATATCGGTAGCTGAAATATATCCACCAGTTATCTCTAGATCAGAAATTAACTCATATCCGCGGCGAAAGGACGGTGCAAATTGTGTATTAGAAACTCCACTTGTAATTAGCGCTGCAAATAAATGTTGCGCAGCCCGCGAATGGCCTGAGATTTCTATATGTGCACTTTGGCGAGCGCTTACTTTTGCGATACCCGAATCTAGAACATTCGGTAACCAGCGCGACACAGTCAACTCTGGCTGTATTCGTTTTTTGATTTGGGCAAAAGATGCATCTTTACTTTGATCACCACCCTTTGCGGCGCGTTCTGCGATGTTCGAGATAAATCGTTCTGAAATTTGAATCTCACTGGCTTGCGTCTCAAAAAATTCGCAGGCGTGTAACTCACTAATTAATGCCAAATGTTCCTCGGCGGTTAAGGAAAATGATTCCTCGATTTCCATCCCGCTTGCCCCGCGCTTAAACGCTCCATAGATAGCTTGCGCGTTAGCGTTCAAGAGGGCCACTCGCCTTCTTGAGGTTCCGATGAAATATTCATTTGTGCGCGGGCCTGCATAAAGGCAAATGCCCGATTTAAAGGTAAGGGCTTTTTCTTGAGTAGTCATCTGCAAAGGATTGGCGTTTAGCCGAAATCACCTAATCGCCCCTGTGCACTAGCCGATGTTGAGGTCTAGAACCATGACTGCGGGTATGAAAAAAAATTCACCCCGTGCTCATCAACATGTGAGAGCCGGGGTGAATCTTTAAAGTCTTTAAGACTTGTTGGTGAAGTTACTGAGCCTTGCCAAGAATTCTGTTGACCTTGGTGCCACAGACTGGGCAGATGCCCTGTGCCATGCGACGACCAGAGTCTGAGATCTTCACAGTGCCTTCGAAGTCACGCTTCTCTTTGCACTTAACGCAGTAAGCGTCACCCTTGTATGTCTCTGCTGTCATAATTGCCTCCAATCGCCGAATGGGCTCTGAGCGCCCACGCGTGCAACCCTGACGATACCCCTGACTACGCTCAATTGCGCTTATCTAACCCCTGTTTGTGCGTAGTTTTTTTAGCTCAACAGGCTCAGCCAAGGCGCGTTCGGCTGCTTCGTATCCATCCAGATAGGCGCTGGCCAGATCTGCCTCCTCAAATCGGGCTAAAACCTCGGTGAAGGCTTCACCGTGGTCAAAGTGCTCCAGATGAATCGCCTCATGGAAGAGCACGTAATCCAGCGCATAATCAGGGGCGAGTTTTAGCCGGTCTGAGATCCGAATCGTGCGATCAACGCTGGTGCACGATCCCCAGCGCTCGCGCATTGGCCGCCAGTTAATTGAAGCCGGCCGCGCCGTTATCTCGGGGGCTAGGGATGTCAATAGTTCGGCTGTGCGCTGCATCAAGGCTTCTTCTCTCGGAATCCGCGATGACTCCTGGCTACGTATCTTTGCGATCATCTCGGGGACGATCGCGTGCTCATCTGCCTTACTCATCCGCGCCGGAATCGAGACGATGATCCGTCCGCCTTGGCGATAGGCCGAGATATTTCGCTTACGCCTTGCCGAACGAATCACAATGATCTCACCCTCAGAAATTCCCGGCAGGGTTAGAGCACCATCTTCTGATTCATCTAGCGCCATAGATGAAAAGTACTCCTGCACTTCGCGAAATAGATTTATATCGACAATATCTAAAGTACGTGTTGAGAGATTTAGCTGTAGACATTTTCCCATTACATTGCAAATTACAGGTGTGTCAAATCCCAAATCATTTGATTCTGAGGACTTTTGGTCATAAGTTTCGCTTACGAAGTCCTCGGATAACTCTTTGATCTATCTGCAAGGGGAAGGCAGATAATTCAAGGTAGCGGCCGGGGACTTCGCTTTTCTTTGCCCCGAGATTCAAAGAGTTTAAACAAAATTTAAATTAGAAATTAAATTAGACCCGAGAGATCATCGGGAATCGAAGTACTCGCCAAGAATTTTTCAGGGCTCAGCAAATCCTCAGCAGTTGGTAACAACCCGCTCCAGATTTGATCGCGTTCAGCGATCGATTTAACTTCGCGAATTTTCTTCCAGAATGCGCTCGCTTCACGAGTTAACTTCGGCGAAACTTCTAAACCAAGCATTGACGAAAATAGTTGCTGCGCAGGAGCAGCAGTCGCGCGACGACGGCGCAGCGTCTCCCTCAGTTGTTCAATTGCAGGCAGACGATCACCTGCGGCAAGTGCAGTTACTTCGTCGGTCCAACCATCGATTAACGCAAAAACTGTTTCTAATTTTGCGAGGGCAATTTTCTGGGCAGGTGATTCCTCCGGTGTGAATATCCCGTTCTCCAAAGCAAAAGTCATGCTTTCTTCTGTGATTTCCTGCATGTTTTCCTGCATGTTTTCCTGCATGTTTTCAAAAGCGCTCTGAGCCTGACGTTGAATGGCTTCGATATCGATATGAATTCCTTTTCCATATTCAACGATGGAGCTTTGAATATAGGAAACCAGCCACGGGTTATTTGCAAAGAGGCGGGCCACCGCGCCTTCGCGAAGTGCGTGAAAGATAAATACTTCTGACTTAGGAATCTCTAACTCATTTGCCCAATTCTCAATGTTTTCTGGGATAACAACTGGATGCGCTGGATCTAGGAGCGAAAGGCCCACATCGTGCGCACCTGTAACAGATGCCGCCAATGTGCCGATTGATTGCCCCAACTGCGTGGCGATCATGGTGCCGATGAAAGAGCGCAGCAGCGTCGTGATCATTTCGATCGGCGGCTGACCTTCAGAGTTTTCACCTGCTTGGGCTTCCATGGCTTGATCAAGTAAATTGGAAATTGCAGTCGATAACCCAGCTGCTAACGGTTCGATTGTTTTATGCCAACCAGAAATTGTCTGGTCAACCCAATCAAGGCGCGTCGCTGAACTCGGTGCAATTCCGGTGGCCGGGAAGGTGAGCGCTTCATCTAACCAGATCTCGGAAATTTCAAAAGCGCTGGCAACGACTGCTAATTCTTTTGTACCAATTGGTTTTAGCCCTTGCGCAGTCACAAATTTTTTGGCGGTATCGCGAGCGGCAGAAATAGAGAGCACTTCTTCTTTTCCAACTTTACTCTTAGCGCCTTGCATCGCATTTGTTGCATCCGAGAAAAGTGTTGTGAATGGATTTACAAAACCAACTGGGTTAATTCCGAGCTGCTCAAATTGCGCCCGCATCTGCTCTTGCATCTGGCGCAGCATCGCCTCAAAATCAGGACGGTTATCTTCTGGCTCGTTAGAGTCGCCAGAATTGCTAGAGCCATCTGGGTCATTAGGGATAAAGCCAAAGCCAGCCATAAAGTGACCCCAATCTCTATTTCGAAATTAACTGTGTACTAATTGTGTAAAACACCACCAATGCGAGATTTCTTCCCGCAGGAGATAGGCTACCTAACATGTCCAACGCATTTGCGGCTCTAATCTGGTGGGTTGTTCCATTGACCGGGCTATTAGGCGCACTTGGCTATGTTCTTTGGGTTACTCAATTTAAATCAAAGTTTGAATCTGAAACTACTCGCTCGGTCACTCAATTTCAGCGCTTCCAGGATTCTTTTCGTGACGCAGAAATAACTATTGCCGGCGAAGATGAGGCTACCCAAGATGTAGCTGTTACAGATGCGGCCATTCCGGGCGAAGCTAAAGCGAGCGATGCTCCATAATCGGCTCCCTCGCTTAGCCACTGCAACCCTTACTTTATTTTTCGGGCTTGCCCTTTTTGCCCCGCTTCCATTTGTTGTTCTGACACCAGGAAATGCCCAAGACGTCGTTGACAAGATAATCACCCCGTCGAAAACGGCAGCACCTGCATTGAAGTTCTATAACGCAGATGGCCACATTTATCTCTTATCGATTTTGATCACCAACCCCGATGCATATGTAACCGGGGCGCAATTGATCTACTCCTGGGGAAGAAGTGATTTCTCGGTTATGCCTCGCTCACTTTTTTACAGAGATGGTGTTAACGCAAAAACAGAGAAAGCTGCCGCTAAGACCCAGATGGTTGATTCGCAACTGAGTGCCAAAGTGGCCGCCCTCAGTTACTTGCAGAACAACTACCCGAATCTAAACGCCGGCGCGATTAAGCCAAGTGATATCTCGATCTCGCTCGCGAAGACCGGCGGCCCAAGCGGAGGCTTGGCCTTTGCCCTAGGCATTGTGGAACTTCTCACCCCCGAGAATATTTTGCGCGGTCGTAGCGTTGCATCGACAGGGACTATTGATTCAGAGGGAAATGTGGGTGGGATAGGTGGAGTTGCTGAAAAGATCCTGGCGGCGGAAAAGGCCGGTGCAACTTTGATTCTGGTTCCTACAAGTAATTGTCAAGACCTCGCACCCGGCGTTGCAACTATTCCAAAAGGTATAAAAGTAGCGGCGGTGAGCACCTTAAAAGAGGCGCTAACCGCTCTTAATTCGGCCACCCCGCGCAGTTGCGCTAACTTAGGAGCATGATGAAAAAACCAAGTCCCCTAGCCCTTACCTTTATTATTTTGGCGGTTATCGCTGGAGGTGTGGTCGCACTCAGCGGTGTCTATGTTGATTGGCTCTGGTTTAAATCAGTTGGGTTCACTGGTGTTTGGTCAACTGTGCTTACTACAAAAATTGCACTCTTTATAGTTGCCGGATTGGTTACATCACTAATTATTTCCGCAAATGTTTATATGGCTTATCGCCGCCGCCCATTTGATGTTTCTATGGCGATGGAGGCCGATAACCTAGAACGTTATCGTGCCACGATCGATCCAATTCATAAATTAGTCTTTGTGGGAATTGCATCGGTTCTCTTTTACTTTGGTGGAACCAGCGGCGTTCAACTCTGGGGCTCTTGGTTGCAATTTAGAAACTCTACAGATTTCGGAGTTAAAGATCCGCAGTTTGGGATGGATATCTCATTCTTTGCCTTCCGTTTGCCATTCCTACAAACCCTTATTGGTTGGGCAATCTCAACGCTAATCTTGGCAACTCTTGCCAGCGCTGCCGTTCATTATCTTTACGGTGGAATACGTCCACAGCTTCGCAATAATCGCATCTCCGTTGCCGCGCGCGTTCAGCTCTCCATACTTCTCGGCTTAATTGTTCTGGTTAAGGCCGTTGCATATTGGTTCGATCGTTACGCGCTTGCGTTAAAAGAAAGCAGATTGATTACTGGTCTCACCTACACGGATGTAAATGCAACTTTGCCGGCGAAATCAATCTTGGCTGCAATCGCGGTTATCTGTTCGCTTCTCTTCTTCGCTAATATCGTCCGTAAATCTTTAGTCTTGCCTGCCGCCGGAACCGCTTTGATGGTTGGCGCATCTGTATTGATTGCCGGTGTTTATCCGGGTGCGATTCAACAGTTCCAGGTAAAGCCCTCAGAATCATCTAAAGAAGCCCCTTATATTCAGCGAAATATCGAGTCCACGCGGGATGCATATGGCATTGCCGATGTCGAGATGAAGGATTATCAAGCCACGGTTTCTACAAACTCTGGCCAATTAGCAAACGATGCGGCAACAATTGCAAATATTCGTTTGATGGATCCAAACGTTCTATCCGCGACTTTCCGTCAGTTGCAACAAATCAAGCCTTACTACACTTTCCCAGAATCTCTAGATATTGATCGCTACACGGTAAATGGCGTACAGCGCGACGTTGTCGTAGCAGTTCGCGAACTCAATATCGATGGCAATCCAAGCCGTAACTGGATTAACGACCACTTGGTATACACCCACGGTTTTGGTTTTGTTTCCGCATTTGGAAATAGCGTTGACTCCGATGGCAAGCCAACCTTCTTGGTTGGAGATTTGCCACCAACAACAGGACTTGGAAAATTCCAACCACGTATCTACTTCGGTGAGAATGTTCCTGATTATTCAATCATCGGCGGACCTAAGACCGATACGCCAGTTGAATTCGACTACCCAGACGATGCGTCAGAAAATGGTCAGAAGAATTACACCTACACCGGTGATGGTGGAGTACCAATGGGTGGCTTATTTAAAAAGTTGCTCTTTGCTATTCAATATCAGGAACAACGCATTGTTCTATCTAACTTGATCAACTCAGAATCAAAGATTCTCTACAACCGTTCACCTCGTGAGCGCGTAGCCAAGGTCGCACCTTGGTTAACCCTAGATGGAGATCCATACCCAGCGATTGTCGATGGAAAAATCCAATGGATTATCGATGGGTACACAACGAGTGCGGGATATCCATATTCACAGACAACATCTCTGAGCACCGCAACGACAGATGCGCTAACTACCAACTCTGCCGCGATAACCGCTCAGACAAATAGAAATATCAACTACATCCGAAACTCTGTAAAGGCCACTGTTGACGCCTATGACGGCACCGTTGTTCTCTACCAGTGGGATGAGAAGGATCCAGTTCTAAAGACTTGGATGAAGGCCTTCCCAAATACTGTTACACCAAAGAGCAAGATGTCTAAACAACTTCTTGAGCATATTCGTTACCCAGAAGATCTCTTCCGTGTACAACGCGATGTGCTTAGTTCGTACCACGTGCAAACTGCTTCAGCGTTCTACGGTGGACAAGATTTCTGGCGCGTACCACGCGATCCTTCTACATTCGGCGCTAATGCAGGAGCTCAACCTCCTTACTACATGACGCTAGAAATGCCTGGATCCGATAAGCCAACATTTACTTTGACAACACCATTTGTTCCACGTGGTGGTCGTGAAAACTTATCTGCATTCGCAGTTGTTGATTCAAATAACGGCCCAAATTACGGAAAAATTACCGTATTGCAACTTCCACGTAGTACCAACATCGCTGGTCCATCACAGGTTGCATCTAACTTTGAAGCAAAACCTGAAGTTGCTAACTCACTCTCATTGCTTCGCCAAGGTGGTTCAGATGTAGTACTTGGTAACTTGCTGACGCTTCCAGTTGGTGGCGGTCTGCTTTATGTACAACCGGTATATGTAAGAGCAACTGCAAATACTGCGGCTTATCCACTCTTGCAGAAAGTACTCGTCTCATTTGGTGATGTGATTGGTTTCGATAGTTCTCTCAAGGGCGCACTTGATCAAGTATTCGGTGGCAACTCCGGAACTTCATCAACAGGTACTCCAACTACATCAACGACTGACAACGCATCTGCCGATCTAAAGTCTGCGCTGCAAAGTGCAAAGCAAGCGATTGCCGATGGAAATGCAGCACTTGCTAAGGGAGATTTTGCAGCGTATGGACGCGCGCAAGATCGCCTAAAGGCTGCACTTGCTGCTGCTATCGCTGCAGAGGGTCGTAAGTAATTCTCATTCGCTAAATAGGCGGATTTGGCTATTACTTGCCCACCCTTTAGACTGACACTTCCGACGCGGGGTGGAGCAGCTCGGTAGCTCGCTGGGCTCATAACCCAGAGGTCGTAGGTTCAAATCCTGCCCCCGCTACTAGAAATAGGTATTGATATGAGTAACCACGTTAAAACAGAGATCAATATCAAGCATAAGGATCGCAACCGCACCACAGTTTTTTGGCGCGGCATTCTCGCATTTCCGGTAGTCATCTTTGTAGCAACCTTTGCGCAGTCAACTTTTAGTGAGAGCGAGAACTGGGCTGCTGGTACAGCAGGGTTGATCGTCTTGCCAACTCTTTTAGCGTTGCTTTTTCGCGGAAAATACCCAAGCTATGTTTTAACTTTCAATCACGCCCTAATCGAACTTTCAACTCGCTTGGCGGCTTATCTCTTGATTTTAAATGATAAGTACCCTTCAATTGAATCAAGCTCAAAAGTTTCAGTCGTATTTCCTGATGTCGACGGCGGAAAGAAGCTAAACCGTTGGCTTCCGCTAGTTAAATGGTTCCTTGCTATTCCACATTACATCGTAGGTATTGTTTACTTGTTGATTTCCTTGTTTGTAACCGTAATTGCTTGGGTGCAAACATCAATAACTGGAAAGTATCCTCGTTGGGCTGGCGAGATTGTCTTCGGCACAATCTCATTCTGGAACCGCGTTCAGGGTTATATGTTGTTGCTCGTCACAGATAAGTATCCACCCTTTAAACTTAAGTAGTTTGAGTTGAGAAGTACTACCTAATTCTTAAAGAGTTTGTAACAACAAATAACGAGCTAATTGCCATTGCTCCTGCGGCATACATCGGAGTCAACAAACCTGCTGCTGCGATAGGTATTCCAATTACGTTATAGGCAAATGCCCAAGCTAAATTTGATTTAATGGTTCGCAAGGTACGCTTTGAAAGCGTTAGCGCATCGACAACACTCATAAGTTCTGGGCGCATCAGCGTAATATCCGCGCTGGAAATTGCAGTATCTGTGCCAGTTCCCATTGCCATACTCAAATCTGCGGCGGCAAGGGCTGCGGCATCATTAATACCATCGCCAATCATCAAAACAGTGTGGCCAGCGTCTTTCAGCGCAGTCACTCGCGCTAACTTTTCATCAGGTAGAGCGCGAGCAATTACATTCTCACCCTTTATTCCTACCAAACGCGCTATAGCTCCAGCGCTCTCTTCGTTATCACCGGTTACCAACCAAGGAGTTGCGCCAGCCTGAATTAGCGCAGAAATAGTTGCTGCTGCATCTGACTTCACTTGATCGCCGACTGCAAAGACTGCAATTGCCACTCCATCCCAAGCAAGAACAGCAACAGATAGGCCTGATTCTTCACCGCGCGCAATTGCCTCTGCGATCGCTGGATCAAATGTTGTTGTGCTGTGTGCAATTGCTTTCGGTGTTCCTATAAGCACAACTGGTGAAATCGCTCCGAGCAGAACGCGACCGGCGACTCCTGTACCAGGAGTTTGTGTGAACTCCACGACTTCGTGGCGAGTAGCACCACTTGCTAGGGCGTGCGAAACAATCGCCTGACCAACGGGATGGTCATTTGCTAATTCCAAAGAGAGCGCGGAAGATAAAATCGTCTTCTCATTTAACATACCTGCATTAGTTGAGCCCAAGACTTTATGTGCACTAGTTGGAATTGTTGCATCGTGAACTTTCATAACACCAGTGGTGAGAGTTCCAGTCTTATCAAGGACGACAACATCTACTTTACGAGCAAGTTCCAATACTCGCGGCTGCCGCAAGACAATTCCACGAGATGCGCCGCGCCCTGATGCAACTAAGAGAGCAACCGGAGTTGCTAAGCCAAGTGCGCAAGGGCAGGCGATGACAAGAACGGTAATTGCAATCTGAATTGATTGCGCCAAGGATGACCCAGCACCATCATTTCCTAAGTAATACCAAGCGAAGAAAGTTGCGATTGCCAGCAAGGTAACAACTGGAACAAAGACGGAGGCGATCTGATCTGCAACTCTTTGGATCGGGGCTTTTTCTCCCTGTGCTTGAACCACCATTGCAGTGATGCGCGCTAGTTCAGTATCACTTCCAATTCGCGTTGCTCTAACAATGATTCTCCCATTGTTATTAAGTGAAGCCCCGATTACGCGTGAGCCAGGGGATACTTCAATTGGTGCAGATTCTCCTGTCAACATTGAGTTATTCACCGATGAAGTTCCTGAAATTACCAATCCATCAGTTGCAACGCGGGCACCCGGTTTAACAATGAAATCATCGCCAATGGCAAGTTCTGAGATCGGAATAATAACTTCTAGCCCATTACGCAGAACTGTTACTTCTTTCGCACCCAAAGAGAGCAGAGTAGATAAAGCGGTACTCGCACGACGCTTCGCTCGTGATTCAAGATGTCGGCCCAGAATTACAAATAGTAGAACTCCAGCAGCTACTTCTGTATAAACATCGCCTGTACCAGTTGCGTTAGCGTAGATAGACCATCCAAATGCAGTTAGCGAACCGAGCGAAATAAGTGAATCCATTGTTGGATGCAATAAGTTGCGAAGTGCAGCACGATGAATTGGAAATGCAACAATCAAGATCAGCGGAGTAGTAAGTCCAATTGCAAGCCAGGCAGTTGGCGAATAAAGAGGCGGAAGAATATTCAGCGAGCTAAGAACGCTGATAATCTGCTCATCTAATTGGGCGTGCCATTGATGAACCATCGACATTGCAATTGTTGGGACTGCAAAGATAATTGCAAAAAAGAGTGCGATACCCGATTTTTTGCTGTGCATCACCGGCGTTGCGCCATTTTCAATTAAGGTGGCGCTGTAGCCAGCGCTCTTGATCTTTTTGATAATTTCGCCGCTTTTGACTTCTGCCGGAGCCAAAATATGAACAGTCTCGGTTGCAAAGTTGACGCTGGCACTTACCCCATTAATGGCATTGAGAGATTTTTCTACAGTGTTTACGCAAGAAGAGCAGGTCATTCCCGTTACGGAGAAAGTGCGTGGACTTAAAGAAGTTTTGCTTAAGTCGATTGCTTTACTGGACTTTTCTGGCTCAGCACTGGGCGGGCGAGAGAGTTCAATTTTTATATCTTCAACGGCCATTTAGCTTTTCTACAATCTCTCGGTGAATGAGCGCGTTAGTTGAAAGTCCGCTGCCACCTAGACTGCCATCTACGCCTGCAACGCTGGTAAATCTACCGCCTGCTTCGCGAACAATTATGTCGAGCGCGGCCATATCCCAAATAGCAAGAGTTGGCTCTGCGGCTACATCTACCGCGCCTTCTGCCACCAACATATGGGACCAGAAATCACCAATGCCGCGGGAGCGCCATGCACTTGAGAGTAATTCTTGAAATGGAGCAAGTCGCTCCCCCCAACCGCTGAAATCGGAGTAAGAAATCGAAGCATCTTTGATTTCAGAGACTTGTGAAACAGAAATTTTCTTTGGCGCTGACTTATTAACCATAACAAATGCACCATTTCCTTCGCTGGCATACCAGCGTCGAAATAGAGCCGGAGCGCTAACTACACCGACAACAACAACTTCCGATCCATCGCTCTGCTTTTCGATCAAACCAATCAAAGTAGCCCAAGTAGGTACTCCTCGTAAAAAGTTTTTTGTGCCATCAATTGGATCAATTACCCAATATCTATCTGTCCCAACTCCATCTGTACCAAATTCTTCACCGACAATTCCATCCTCGGGGCGATGGCTCTTAAGCAAGGCGCGGATCGCTTCTTCAGATGCCTTATCTGCATCCGTAACTGGAGTGTTATCTGGCTTAGTTGTGACTTGTAAATCAATAGATTGATAGCGCGTTAAGGTAATTGAATCAGCGGCATCTGCCAGGCGCATTGCCAGCGCTAGGTCATTGCCCCGCGTAAAAGACATGTTCTCAGTCTAGCGCGGGCGGGTTTGAATCTTTAAGTTCTAGCAGTGAACGCAGACTTGCTACGCGCGCGCTTCTCTCGTTATTTACAACACCTTTTGGCGCCGCCCATTCATTTAACTGGCAGCCCACCTCATGGTGAGAGCAATTCGGCATGCAACTTTGTGTAACTTCATAAAGATCTTCAAATGCAGCGACAATGCGATTGGAATCTAAATGCGCTAGACCAAATGCGCGAATTCCCGGTGTATCAATTATCCAACCTTGCGCCGGTGATAGATCTGCAGCCAAGGGGAGTGCGATAGCACTCGATGATGTATGCCGGCCACGGCCGGTCACATCATTTACATCACCTGTCACGCGATCAGCATGCGGAACCAGAGCATTGATTAGCGTTGATTTACCTACTCCTGAGTGCCCAACAAGCACTGAAGTTTTACCATTTAGCATCTGGAATAGTTTTGCCAGGTCTGCTTCTCGCGAATCCGACTTGATCGCAGCTGTTGCAATTTCTACACCGAGAGTTTCGTATTCGTGGAGAAAATCTGGAACTGCAGCAACATCTGTCTTAGTTACCAAGAGAATTGGTTTGATATTTTCATGAAAAGCACAGACTAAGAATCTATCAATTAATCCGCGCCGTGGTTCTGGATTGGCTGCGGCAACAACAATTACTAGTTGATCAATATTTGCGACAATGGTGCGCTCCATCTTCGCAGCATCATCTACTGTGCGACTTAAGCTGTTGCGCCTGGCTTCAATTGAAACGATTCGCGCTAGCGATCCTTCCGCTCCAGAAACATCTCCAACTAAGTTAACTAAATCTCCGACCACTACAGATTTTGGTCCCATTTCACGGGCCTTCATGGCTGTGACAATTACTCCATCATTTGTAATGCAGGTTGTGCGACCGCGATCTACAGTCGTTACGAGTGCCTGGATCGCATCAGAGTGTGAAGGGCGATCTTTGCTGCGCGGGCGCGTACGGCGTCCGGGGCGAATACGAGCGTCCGACTCGTCAAATTCGCGAGGCGTCATGAGATCAAACTCTGCCAAAGGCCGGGAAAGTCGGGAAGCGTTTTGCGAGTTGTCGCAACATTTTCAATTTCAATGCCCGGAACAACTAAGCCAATTACCGCACCCGCAGTAGCTAAACGATGATCATCGTAGGTATGAAAAGTTCCGGCGTGCAAGCCTTCCCCAAATTTACCGGCCGGGATAATCCGAAGCGAAGTTTGATCTTCAACAACATGGCCGCCAAGTGAGTTAATCTCGCGGGTTAGCGCGGCTAAGCGATCGGTTTCGTGTAAACGTAAGTGGCCAATTCCGCGCAAATGTGAAGGTGAATCAGCAAGTACGGCAAGTGCTGCGATCGCTGGAGTTAACTCACCAACATCGTGCAAATCAATATCAATTCCGTGAATCGCATCCGTGCCAGTAACTGTTAAACCATCATCGGACAAAGATACTTGTGCACCCATTTGTGTAAGTATGTCGCGGAGTTGATCTCCGGGCTGAGTAGTTTCTTTCGGCCAATCTGCAATTGTTATAGAGCCGCCGCAGACCATAGCAATTGATAAGAACGGCGCAGCGTTGGAAAGATCAGGTTCGATTACTAAATCAACACCATTTAATTTGCCGGCGGCAACGCTCCAGCTCTGTGCCTTCTTATCGACTGTGACTTGTGCACCGAAGTCGCGCAACATCTGCACGGTCATATCAATATGCGGTATAGATGGAAGTGCGCCGCCCTTATGCGTTGCGGTGATTCCATTTGTCGTGCTTGGTCCAATTAGAAGCAGCGCTGATAAGAATTGCGAAGATGCACTGGCATCAATAGTTAGCGATCCGCCAGGAATTACACCTTTGCTCTTCATCACCAAAGGCAATGAATAGCGGCCGCCGTGTTCAATCTCAATTCCGAGCTCCTCCAACGCGGCGATGACCGGTGCAAGGGGACGTTCGTACGAACGCGGATCGCCATCAAAGGAAATATCACCTGTTGCAAGCGCGGAAAGTGGCGGAAGAAAGCGCATTACAGTTCCAGCATTTCCAACATCGATTTTTGCTGGTCCTTGTAACTTTGCTGGGGTTACCTTCCAGGCGAAATCACCATTAAATTCGAGTGTAGAAATTCCGACGCCCATCGCTTTAAGACCGGCGACCATTAACTCACTATCGCGCGAAACAAGGGGACGTTTCAGGATGGATGGCGCTTGTGCCTGGGCAGCGAGAATTAGCGCGCGATTGGTAACCGATTTTGAACCCGGAATTATCACTCGCGCACTGACTGAGTTGCGTCCACGAAATGGAGCGGGCCAGAGCATAAGCAGCAGTCTACTCTCTACCTATGTGCGGACGTTATGCCCAAGCGCAGGGTATGGACGAGATCATCGAAAGGTTTGATCTCGATGGATCACTCGTTGATAAAACACTGCCGCTAAATTGGAATATTGCGCCTACAAATGAGATTTACATTATTCGTGAAAACCAAATTGGGCGAGTTTTAGATTCAGCATCGTGGGGGCTAATCGCACCTTGGCATAAGAACTTCACCGAGGCTCGTAATTCGCAATCACATGCAATAAATGCGCGCAGTGAATCAATTCATGAAAAGCCAACATTTCGTCAAGCCTTTCGAACAACTCGGTGTTTGATCCCGGCAACCGGATATTACGAATGGGCGACATCGTTAGGGAAATATCCGCCGAAGCAACCTTTCTACATAAGCTCGCAAGATGAGAATAAATCGTTATCTATCGCTGGAATTTGGAGTAGTTGGAAGAGTGAAAGCGGTGCAGCAATTCAGAGCGCTGCGATCATCACGCGCGAAGCAGTTGGAGAGCTAGCAACGATTCATAGCCGGATGCCAGTTTTTATGCCGGAAGATCGTTGGGAAATTTGGCTCGATCCAAAGAACCGCGAAATTGATACTTTGATTTCACTGATGGATCTTTCGGATCCCGCTAAAGGTCTGGTAACCAGACCCGTCGCACCACGGGTAAACCTGGTTGCTAACAACGGCCCCGATTTGATCGCACCCTTCGAACTCGGCGAAGCGCAGACGCTCTTTTGAGTAACCTTAAGTGGGCGTTTCCCAGCACTTTGGGATAGTGTTTAAGAGATGGCATCGAAAGATTTAGTTCTAGAAAGCGCTACTGATCGCAACGATCGGTTCGAGCGCGATGCTCTTGTGTTTATGGACCAGTTATATTCAGCAGCGCTTCGTTACACCAAAAATCCTGAAGATGCTCGTGACTTAGTGCAGGACACTTACCTAAAAGCCTTTAACTCTTTTCATCAATTCGAAGATGGCACAAATCTTCGTGCTTGGTTGTATCGCGTACTCACAACTACATTTATAAATACTTATCGTAAAGATCAGCGCCGTCCACAGTTGGCATCAGGTGAGCTTGAAGATTGGCAGTTAGCCGAAGCACAATCACATACTAGTGATTTAGGTAAATCTGCTGAAGTAGAAGCTCTTGAGAATTTGCCGGATAGCGATATCAAACGCGCATTGCAAGAAATCCCTGAGGAGTTTCGCATCGCGGTTTATTTAGCCGATGTAGAAGGTTTTTCCTATAAAGAGATCGCCGACATAGTCGAAACACCAGCCGGAACCGTGATGTCGCGACTGCACCGCGGGCGCAAACTCTTACGTGAAAAGCTTGCTGATTACGCCAAAGAACTTGGCTACTCCACTGAACCGAAAAAGGCGAAGGGAGAGAAGCCATGAGCTTTATCGAAGAGATTCCTTGTTTTGAAGTTCTCTCCTCTGTTGTCTTTATTATTGAAGGTGCAGTTGAAGAAGCGCGCAATCCGCAAGCGATTGCATCTCACCTAGATTCTTGCCTAGCCTGCAGATCTGAAGTGGCGCACGAGCAAGAGATGCATTCTTTGTTGCAAGCAGTTCTGCGCCGTACTTGTGATGAGAAAGCTCCAGCAGATCTTCAGCACAGTATTCACGAAGCGCTCTTGCGTCAGGTTACTGGCGGTGGAGTTACCGAAGTGGTCACCCAGTTCAGCATGACTGAAATATCAATTGAAATTGATGAGTTTGGAAATGTTGAGCACAGTGAAATACAGATTGAACAGACTCACGTTCAGCACTTTCTCGATGAAGAAAAGTAAGCCATAACGTGAAAGCCGCTGAAGAGATTGTTGGCGCTGTTGGATTTTCGGTAATGACGGTTCGCCCCGGTGATACTTGTTTGGCGATGGGAATTTCTGATTTACCAATTTTGGCCCCAGGTCACTTTATGAGCGTGATGGAGAGCGCATGTGTGGCAGCGCTAGTTGAATTATTGGAAAATGGTGAGACAACGATCGTTGATAAGTTTGATATTTCACTTATTGATTCAGTCGGAATCGGAACCGAGGTACGCGCGACCGCACGGTGTATAGAAGTTGTTGATCGCACCATGATTTTTGAATGCGATGTTTATGATGGTGAGCGACATATCGCTTACTCCAGAATAGAAAGAACGGCGGTCGAGCGAGTATCTTTCCTCGCGCGTACCGCCGCTCAATCGTTAATCAATAGTTCAGATAATTAGGCTTTCTTAGTTGCCCAAAAAATCTCAGCAATTTCATCGATCTTTGCGATTAACTTATCTGCAACTGCCACATCTTGTGTTCCCTTAGTACCTGCTGCGCCAGCCAACTTCGTTGCCTCATTAAATAGTGAGTGAAGTTGTGGGTATGCCTCGAAGTGTGGAGCCTTGAAATAATCTGTCCAGAGTACCCAAAGGTGCTCTTTTACTTGATGTGAACGCTCTTCCTTAATTGCAACTGAACGTGCGCGGAAATCTACATCTGGGTTAGCGGCATATTTTTCCATGCAAGCTTTTACAGATTGCGCTTCAATTTTTGCTTGTGCTGGATCATAAACTCCGCACGGCAGATCGCAGTGAGCGTGGACGGTTACCTTCGGTGTGAAGAACTTCTTCATTTTCTCTCCCTTTATCTTTTCTTTATTTCAAAACCTGTATGTGTGAGACTACCCTCCGTGGGCATCTTTGGCATCTTTGGGCGGGTAATTGTTGAGGGCGCATCTATGGCGCCGACCTATAACCCGCAGGATTGGCTCCTTGTGCGTTACCGAACTTTTAAGAAGCGCTTAGCCCTGGAACAAGGTGATGTTGCAGTAATCGAGCGCGAACAGCAACCCGGGATTTTTTACATTAAAAGGATTACAGAAATTAAAAAAGATAGTGCCGGGCTAATCACTTATTACGTGAGTAGTGATAATGACTCAGGAACTGATTCTCGCACCTGGGGTTATCTATCTAGAGATGAAGTAATCAGGAAAGTTGTTACCAGAATAAAGAGAGGTTAACGAGTAAATGCCTCATACATCAAAGCCTTTGCCTCTTCTTCGTGCAAGTGGTGATTACCAGTAGCAGGAGATGCCGAAGCACGACGTGAGATGCGGCGAAGTACTCGACCATCGATCGCTTTTCCGCCAAGAATTTCGGTTGTACTTAAAGCGACGTGCGGCCAAGGACCTTGGTTAGCTGGTTCATCTTGAACCCAGAGCAAATTAGCGTTTGGATGCTTCTTCGCTTCAACTTCCATTTGCGTAACTGGAAGTGGGTATAAACGCTCTACTCGAATAATAGCTGTGCTGCTGTCATTAAGACGCGCACGCTCTGCAACCAAGTCGTGATAAATCTTTCCAGAGCAGTAAATCAAACGAGATGCGTTACTTACTGTTGGATCGCCAATTACAGGCAAGAATGTTCCAGAAGTGAAATCGCTGATTGAAGAAGCCGCTGCACGCAGGCGGAGCATCGACTTTGGCGTGAAGACAACCATCGGACGGCGCTTTGGATTAGCCGCGTGGAAGCGCAGTAAATGGAAATAAGAAGCGGGAGTTGAAGGCTGAGCGATAGTCATATTTTGTTCGGCAGCAAGTGATAAGAATCGTTCGATGCGTGCTGATGAGTGATCGGGTCCTTGGCCTTCGTAACCATGTGGCAAGAGCAAAACAACTGATGATCGCTCACCCCATTTTTGCAGTGCGGAAGAGATAAATTCATCAATAATTGTTTGAGCGCCATTTGCGAAATCTCCAAACTGACCTTCCCACAAGACAAGGGCTTCTGGTCGAGCGACGGAATATCCATATTCAAAGCCCATCGCGGCGTATTCGGAAAGGAGCGAATCAATTACAAAGAACTGGCTTTGATCTGCAACCAAAGAACTTAGAGGAGTCCAGTCAGAGCCATTTTCCTTATCAACGATAACTGCGTGACGATTACTAAATGTGCCACGACGTGAATCTTGGCCTGCTAAACGAATTGGTCGACCTTCTTTAAGTAGTGAACCAAAGGCGAGCATTTCACCAGTAGACCAATCGATGGTTCCATCGTTGATTGATTCGGCACGCTTTTGCAGTTGTGGCAACAACTTTGGATGAACGTGGAAACCTTCTGGAATAGCAATTTGTGTAGCTGCAATTTCGCGGATTAAAGGCTCGGAGATAAAGGTCGGAACATCTTCAGCACTTGGAACCGTAGGTGGCTTGAAGTTTGGATCGTGCTCTTCTTGGTAATTAGCAACGGAGGCATAAACTTCTTCAAGTTGTACCTGGTAATCACGAGCAAGCTTTTCCGCTTCTTCAGGAGTTATATCGCCACGGCCGATAAGTGATTCGGTGTAGAGCGTGCGGGTTGAGCGCTTGGCATCAATTAACTTGTACATAAGTGGCTGAGTGAAACTTGGCTCATCGCCTTCATTGTGTCCGCGGCGGCGGTAGCAAACCATGTCGATCACAACATCTTTGTTAAATACTTGGCGATATTCAAAGGCAAGACGGGCAACGCGCACACAAGCTTCGGGATCATCACCGTTTACGTGGAATACCGGTGCTTCAATCGTTTTGGCAACGTCAGTTGAATAACGCGAAGAACGTGAAGCGTGTGGCGCAGTAGTAAATCCAACTTGGTTATTTACAACGATATGAACTGTTCCACCAGTGCGGTATCCGCGAAGTTGTGAAAGTTGCAGAGTTTCGAAGTTAATTCCTTGGCCAGCAAACGATGCATCCCCGTGCAAGAGAATCGGTAGAACTGAGAATAAGTCTTTAATATTTAAGCGATCTTGCTTTGCGCGAACAATGCCCTCAAGCACTGGGTTTACTGCTTCCAGATGAGATGGATTTGCCGCCAAGTAAATCTTGGTCTGCGCTCCAGATTCTGCGGTGAAAATGCCTTCAGTACCTAGGTGATACTTCACATCGCCAGAACCGTGGACTTCATTCTCTTTGTAATGGCCTTGGAACTCTTGGAAGATCTGTCCGTAAGACTTACCAGCAATATTTGCTAAAACGTTTAAGCGCCCGCGGTGTGGCATTCCGATACAGACTTCATCCAGTTTCTTCTCTGCCGCAGCTGAGATCACTGCATCAAGAAGTGGGATTACAGATTCGCCGCCTTCTAGAGAGAAGCGCTTTTGCCCAACGAACTTTGTCTGCAAGAAAGATTCAAATGCTTCAGCATCGCTTAACTTTTGCAGAATATGTAATTGCTCTTCACGTGCCGGCTTTGAAAAACCAACTTCCACGTGCTCTTGGATCCAACGACGTTCATCGGGATTAGAGATATGCATGTACTCAACGCCAACTGAGCGGCAGTAAGAATCACGCAAAATACCGAGAATCTTGCGCAACTTCATAAATTTTTCGCCACCAAAGCCACCTGTAGCAAACTCGCGATCGAGATCCCACAAAGTTAATCCGTGGGTTACAACATCTAAATCTGGATGAGAGCGCTGTGCGTATTCCAGCGGATCGGTATCTGCCATTAAATGGCCGTAGGTGCGATATGCCTGAATTAATTGCTGAACGCGTGCGGTCTTATTGATCTCTTCATCTTTAGAAAATTCAAAGTCAGAGGCCCAGCGAATTGGTTCGTAAGGAATGCGAAGCGCAGAGAAAATCTCATCATAGAAACCATCTGCGCCAAGCAAAATTTCGTGGATGCGACGTAAGAAATCTCCTGATTGTGCGCCTTGAATTACGCGGTGATCGTAAGTACTTGTCAGCGTTATAACTTTGCTAATTGCCATACGAGCCAAAGTTTCTTCGCTGGCACCTTGGAATTCAGCTGGATAATCCATTGCACCAACGCCAACGATTAAACCTTGACCTTGTACTAATCGCGGAACCGAGTGGACAGTGCCAATTGTTCCTGGATTAGTTAGCGAAACAGTTGTTCCTGAATGATCTTCAACTGTAAGCGTTCCGGCGCGAGCCTTCTTTACGATTTCTTCATAGGCAACCCAGAACTGCCCGAAATCTAAGCTTTCACAACCTTTAATTGATGGAACCAATAACTGGCGAGTTCCATCAGCCTTTGCTAAATCAATTGCGATTCCCAAATTGATATGTTCTGGACGGCCAAGTGCTGGTTTGCCATCTACTTCGCCATAGAAAACATTCATCTCTGGCATTTGACGCAGAGCTTTGATCATTGCATAAGCGATGATGTGGGTGAATGAAACTTTTCCACCACGTGTGCGCTTTAAGTGATTTGTAATAACGGTGCGGTTATCAATCATTAACTTTGCGGGAATTGCACGAACACTTGTTGCTGTTGGAACCGAAAGTGATGCTTCCATTGATGCAACAACACGTCCGGCAACTCCACGAAGTGGTTCCATAGTTGCCGCACTTGGTGTAACTAAAACTGGTGCTGGCTTTACTTGTGCTTGTGCGGGGGTCGGTACCGAAACTTGAGGCGCAGGTGCAACGGGTGCGGCTTGCACAGCAGGTGTAACAGCAGGTGCAACTACAACGGGTGCCTGTGCAACTGGCGCAGGCGTTACTTGTGCAACGGGTGCCTGTGCAACGGGTGCCTGTGCAACTGGCGCAGGTGCAGGTGCAGACTGCGTAACTGGTGCAGAAACTTTTAGTGCAGATTTCGGAACTGGTGGCGTTCCACCCTTTGGCGCAGAAGTTGCTGGCGCGGAGGCAACAGGCGCAGAATTTGCAGCACCTGGTGTGTAAGTTTTAAAGAATTCAATCCATGAAGGTTCAACTGAAGTTGGATCGGCTTGGTAACGCTCGTACATCTCTTCGACGAGCCAATCATTGGCTCCGAAATCTGCCGACACTGGCAACTCCTTCTTCACGATTAACGCGGAAAAAAACGTTTAATGCGTGGCTAAGCCTATCGGCTGAGCGTGGCTGGAATAAATCCTCTCTCGCCAACCCAGGGCGCGATATTGAGCACAATTTCTCTAGATGTGGGAGCCAGAAAGGCAAACTCAGCGCGACAGTGCCCGTCATCGTTGGCAGAGTTGGCTCATGCATTCAGAAACCACCTCGACTTCAAGGCCGCTGGCAATCGTTAGCGGAGGCAGTCGTGGGCTTGGCTTAGAAACCGCGCGGGGATTAGCCGTAGCTGGTTTTGATCTAGCACTTATCGCAAGGGATCAGCAGCGTTTAGAAGGCGCACGCCAATCCTTACTCAGCGAATTCGCCTCCACACAAACTGGGCTAATAATTACAACTCACCCCGTTGATTTAGAAGATCAAGTAGCCACTCGAAAAACCGCAACCGAAATCAGTACAACGCTTACAACTCCAAAAGTATTGGTCCTGGCCCACGGTGTGATGAGCGAGAAAATGTCGAAGACGTTGCGTACAACTGATGCGGAATGGAATCGCGTAATAAACATTAATTTAAATTCAGTCTTTATATTAGTTAACGCACTTGCACCCGCAATGGCCGATGCGCGCGATGGTCGTGTTGTAATCTACTCTGCATGTTTGGGTCGCATGTCCGGTCCAGGAAGTGCGGGGGGACTTGCGCCGTATCGAATAAGTAAAGCGGGAGTGAATTCACTTGTGCGAAATCTGGCGCACGAGACAGCACTTGGCGCTCGCGGTTTTTATATTGATGCTACTTGTCCTAATCACACTCGCACGGACATGGGCGGACCCGATGCGCCACGTAGCGTTGCGGAAGGTGCTGAAACTGCAATTTGGTTGGCAACTGCCGATATTGCGCAGCGCGGAAGCGAAGTTGTAACTGGAGTACTTTGGGAAGATCGAAAAGTTGTTCCGTGGTAATCGCCGGGTAATTCTGTTGTGATCAAAGGCAATTCAAGGCAACGCCTGGTGGCTAGCTACAAGTTAACTATTGGGAATAATGGTTACTGCTAAATATAAAATCGGCAGCGATAAAAGCAAAAGCGGAATAGCACCAATTAAGAAGCCACCTTCGAATTGATATTTAACAACGCCTAAAACAATCAGATTCGCTAAGACCACCGGCGCTCTTCCCCAGTTCTTCTCTGCAGCAAATGCCCGCCCACAAGCAATGAGTCCCACGCCACCCAAAACGCTAAATCCGAGCACACCCATCAACGGCAGAACCTCGCGATTTTCATGAGTAATTCCCATGACTCCCACCCACGCTCCTAGGGCTAACACGATCGCGCCTTCTATATATAAAAGGGCGGACACGATAGATCGCTTACGCGCTTCTTTGGCAGGATCGGTATTCATAAGTCGGAAGGGTAGCAGTATGAGTTTCTCGCACGATGGTTTGCATGATCAACAGACACGATTGGCTGCACCCCCATATTATTACGAAATTTTGAGACGAGAAATCGCATTTACGAATCGAAATCTCACTGATCTAACTGCGATAAGAGTTATTCTCAAATCGAAGATGCCACTTCACGAAGCAACAGTGATTTCTTTTGCAGATTCACTATCGACCTCTTTTCGCTACGAGGATGTAAAAGCTAGGCTGGGAGAGCATGAATTTGGAATTCTAATTCGTGGCGATGAAGAACTCGCCGACCAGCTGAGCCGGCGATTTATCTCAAGTTGGACAATCGATGGATCCCCGGACACAACAATTCATTACGCCTCTGCTAAATATGCAGAAGGGGAGTCAGCCATCTGCTTTATCAATCGATTAGATGACCAAGTTCTCACCCATAGCGATTTTTAAATAAAAAACTACTGACAGTGAGTGTTTTAAGGAAAATATCCACACACATTAAAGAGTAAAAAACTTCAATCTAGCCTGAGGAATACCTTCGCGCCATGGAGTTAGACGTTGCCTTCGGACCAATAGCAGAATTGATCGCTGATCCAACAATTGAAGAGATATGGATTAACTCACCTCAAAGAATATTTGTTGCCCGCAAAGGTCGAAGCGAACTTACCAATCTTGTTTTAACCTCAAATGAAGTTCGCGAATTAGTAGATCGCACTCTCATTTGGAGTGGCCGCCGACTCGATCTTTCGCATCCATTTGTTGATGCACGACTGCCAGATGGAAGCCGATTACATGTTGTAATTCCAGAGATAACTTCGCAACATTGGGCGGTAAATATACGGAAGCATTTACTTCAACATCTAAGTATCGATAACTTAGCTGAACGCGGAGTGATGAACACAGAGATGGCGCAAACTCTTAAAAATTCGGTGCAGGCAGGCCTGAATATTCTCGTGAGTGGAAGTACGCAATCCGGGAAGACAACTTTGCTTAATGCGCTTGTAACTGCCACACCCATCCATGAGCGAGTGATAACAATAGAAGAAGTCTTTGAATTGAAACCTACACTTCCAGATCTTGTCGCTCTTCAAACCAGAAGTGAAAATCTACAAGGAGACGGGGCAATTCCATTAAGACGGTTAATTAAAGAGGCTTTAAGAATGCGTCCATCTCGAATTGTTGTGGGAGAAGTACGTGAGGCAGAAGCACTGGATCTTCTAATAGCGCTGAATTCAGGGTTACCCGGAATGGGAACTCTGCACGCAAACTCTGCACGTGATGCAATTACGAAATTACAAATATTACCGCTCCTAGCTGGAGAGAATATTTCTCACAAATTCATTGCACCGACTGTTGCATCGGCTCTAGATCTAGTTGTTCATATGTCGCTCAGTGCAGATGGGGTTCGCAGAATCAAAGAAATAGCCTCCGTAACCGGCAGATTTGAAAATGACAGAGCTGAGATTGAATCGCTCTGGAGATGGAATGGCGATGAATATGAACGCGGAATTGGAGCCATTGGAAATGAAGAGAAATTCTCAGCGGCAGGAATTCCCCTAGAGAGTTGGTGGAAACGTTAATGATTTTGCCAAGATTAAAGCAGCTGAATCTATATGTGAGATCCCTAATTTACGGCGCGCTTATCGCCTTAATTGTCTTTACCCTCACTTCCTCTCTTGTTATAGCCAGCACATTTATGCTTTTGAGTACCGCAATCTCACTAGTTGTTTCAAAGCACACAAATAGCAAGAGATTTGAAGCAATGAATTCAGCATGGCCGGAGGTTATTGATCACCTGATAACTGGCCTCCACTCGGGACTATCGATAAACGAGTCACTCGCAGGATTGGCAAGTCGCGGTCCAGAAATTCTTCGCCCCCTGTTTACGGACTTCACCACAACAATGTCAAAGACTGGAGATTTCAATCTGGCATTGATGAAATTAAAAAGTGACTGTGGGCAACCAGGAAGCGACCAAATCTTCGAATCAATTTACATATCTAAAGCTTTAGGCGGCTCTGAATTGCTAACAATTTTGCGCACTGTAGGTACTTTCTTAAGACAAGATTTAGCGCTGCGACGGGAAATTGAAGTTAAACATGGATGGATAAAAAACTCCGCTCACTTATCAGCGGCGGCACCCTGGGTTCTTCTCTTATTGCTATCTACTCAACCAGCCACTTCGCGCGCTTTTTCTACAAGCTCTGGTGTACTCGTGCTCTCCTTCGGCGTAGCGATGACCACAATTGCATATATATGGATGGCAAAACTGGGGAAACTTCCCGAAGTTCCAAGAGTATTTGGTGAGCGATGAAAGCTTCGCTTCTGATCCCAACAGTTTTCGCAACGATAGGATCTCTTTTAATTATCTTTAAAGCAAGTCCTAAAACAGTTCTAGAAACAAGAATCGCAAAGTCTAAAGATCGAACCAGTACTTCAAATCGGTTATCTGAGATTGGCCTCGACAGTGCTTTAGATTTTGATAAATTCAGAACCAAACAGATTGTTTACACCGCTTCAACAGGGTTCATCTGTTTGCTGTTTTCAATTTTTCTTCGCGTATCACCGGTCAGCGCACTTTTATTCGCTATTTTCGCCTCAGTTCTTGCATTCGTTGCAATAGATCGTGACTTATCTCAAAAAGTTAAAAAGCAGCGCTTAATGATCGACTCAGAATTCCCTGCAGTGATTGAGATGTATTCCCTTGCACTTTCGGCAGGTGAGACCCCACTAGTCGCTATGGAGCGCATTTCCAAGAGCGCAAAAGGTTCATTGGCAAAAGACTTCTCAATAGTCGTCGCACAAGTAAAGTCCGGAAAGGCTTTTCATATTGCTCTAGACGATATGGGACGTGGAACCGAATCGCTTCTGATTCGCAAATTTATTGATTCACTTATTATTGCCACCTTGCGAGGCGCACCAATTACTGAAGTCCTGCAAAGACATGCACAAGAAGCCAGAGAAGCACAGAGGAACCGTGTTATGGGGGCAGCTGCTAAAGCAGAGATTTCGATGATGGTGCCGGTGGTATTTCTGATACTTCCCATTTCAATTCTCTTTGCTCTTTGGCCTTCTTTAGCCAATCTCAACTTAATTGCAGGTGCATAAAACTATTTCCATAAATTATGGAAATTTCGGATAAGAGAAAGCAGGTAGAAATGAAGTTACTCAGTTTAAAACTTAGTATGAAAGTTCAGGAGAGATTTCAAGATTTTTACAATTCAGTACAAAAGAATGCGCAATTTCGGCGATTGATTCAAACTCTATCTTCAGAACGCGGGGATGTTCCTGGTTGGGTTCTTGTGGTGTTGATGACAACGGGGTTAGTAACCGCAATTTGGACTATAGCAGCCCCTAGATTAACTAGCATATTAAAGAACTCACTCGATTCCATGAATGGCATTAGATAGTGCTTAGGAGATTCATACGAGATGAATCAGGAAATGTCGAAAGTGCAATGGTGTTAATACCTCTGCTGTTTCTTTTTCTTTGCACCATTCAACTAGTTATGGCCGTCCAAGTACGCGACTTTGATCAGCGCGAGGTTCAAAACCAAGCATCTACAAGGGCAATCTCTGGATTCTTTGCCGAAACGGATTCAATTGTGAAAATTTCGTCAGGTAACTCCTTTGAAGATCAAAAAATGTTAATAGTGTCAAAGCGTCGCGACATTCCAATTCTGATTCCAGGTTTAAGCAAGATGCTGGGTGGGAAGCTGCAGAGTGATGTCAAAGGGGTAGCGATTATTGAGAGCCAACCGTGATCACACTTATAAAGAGCGAGAATGGAAGTGCTAGCGTCGAATTTATCGCACTGGCCTTACCACTTTTTATCCCGCTATTTATTTTCTTGCAACAATTCGCGGGAGTCAGTGCGGAAGAGAACATTGCACGAACCTTAGCCCGTGAAGGGGCTCGAGCATACGTTTCAAGTTCAAGTGATCAGAGCGCAGAAGAAATGATGAAAAAGGTGATAATGCTTGCCGGAAAAGAGTTAGGCCTTACCGAAGAACAGTTTGATCGTTTGGCGATCGAATTAGAGTGCAGCAATTCACCATGTCATTCCCCAAACGGCAAGGTACAAGTCACCGTGAATTTCAGTTCCGACTCTCAATTTCGATCCGTCACCGCTTCGGCTCAAGAATATTTCTCGCCGTGGGTTTAAGTCTTGGTCGATGTAGAGACGAGAGAGGATCAATCTCATTATTGGTTCTTGCATTCTTTTTTATATCTGTTATTGCCTCATTAATAATCACCGATGTCGCTGCGATAGCCATGGCGAAACGTTCGCTTACTCAAGCATCAGAGGCTGCCGCTCAGCGGGGAGTTAGAAATCTAAATCGCGAGGCTTACTACTCCGGTGAGTTTGATCTGAGCACGATGGTCGGGAACATTTTTGGTTTTGGTCCGAAAAATCCAGGAGTACCGATTGATTGCTCAAAAGCGCTGGGAGATTCTCAAGGTGCGCTAGCTGATTGGGCTAGAGGACCAAATTCGCTAAGAAGAGTTGAGTTAAAAGAGATCGTGATTAGAGATATCCAATGTGATGGTTTCGGAATCCATTTAGTAACTTCAGCAACGGCAAAATTACCAATTGTGATTCCATTTATAAATATAGAAGAAATCCTCGTGACAGCGCAGGTTTCTACTACCAATACACGTAAAGGAGGATTCTCTCCTTTCGGCATTAGGGTCTTCTAGTACTCACGATCCTCACCCTTATGGCCCACAACTCTTGTATCCGTAGAAAAGGTCTTGGAACTGCCAAATTTCCATCAGGGTAAATCAGATTATTTACCCGCGAACTTTCGCCACTTTTCTATTCCCTCAGTTGTGACCTTCAATTCATCTATAGACGCCTTTGCATTATCAATCTGAGCTTGCAAATTTTCATATACACAACCCATCCACCCAGCTGCTTTGCTAACACATCCTTGACTTATCAATTGATTTTGTCTTTGGAAATACGCATAAGATTTATAGCCATCAGCCCAGGAGAGCAAGGTAGTTTTTGATGGATTTTCAACCGTGTCCTCTTTGGGCAAGTCTGCGCTGGCCAGTTCTATATCCGAAATAAAAGTTCTTACTAAAGCATCAAACTCATCAAGGACTTCACCACTTTTCTTAGTCATATTCTCAAAATCTTCAGTGGTCGTTACTTCTCCAGTATTACTGACATTGTCTTCGATTTTCTTTATACCAAGTTCAACTGCTTTTACCTTGGCATTAAAATCTAGACCCGCCTCACTTACCGATGCGCCATCATTCTGACCGCACGAAGTAAGAAGAAGAGTGGCCGCTACGACAGCAATAAGTTTTTTCATCGTCTTCATCTCTTCACCTTACTCAACTCTTCTATCTTTGCCCAGATAGATTGACTGAACTAGTGCCCCAAGTTGGGATCACACCCACAATGGGAGGATTTTAACTCCTCCACGCAACTAAGCATTCAAAATCAACAACGAAAGTACTCGCTATCCTTACCTCATGGCCCGCGAATACGATCTTGAGATTGCTGCGATTAGCGCAACTCTTGTATCCATAGAAAAAGTCTTGGACTTGCCGAAACTTGAAGCTGAGGCAGTTGAACTTGAGGCGGCGGCTGGCGTTCCAAATTTGTGGGATGACCCGGAAGTAGCACAGAAGGTAACGAGCAAGTTATCTCGCGTACAGAGCACAATCGCAAGATTAAAAGGTTTGCGCCGGCGCGTGGAAGATCTACCTATTTTATTTGAGCTAGCAACATCTGAGCCAGATGGCTCAGCGCTTGCAGATGCCGAAGGCGAATTAGATTCGGTTGTTAAAGCAATTAGCGAACTTGAAGTTACGACTTTGCTAAATGGTGAATACGACGACCGCGATGCGTTAATCACGATTCGTTCTGAAGCGGGTGGCGTTGAGGCAGCCGACTGGGCCGAAATGCTTATGAGAATGTATTTGCGTTACTGCGAACGCCACGAATATAAAGTGGATGTGCTGGAAACTTCTTATGCTGAAGAAGCTGGAATTAAATCAACAACTTTTAGAGTTAGTGCGCCTTATGCATATGGAACTATTTCGGTTGAACAAGGAACACATCGCTTAGTTCGAATTTCTCCCTTCGATTCGCAATCTCGTCGCCACACATCTTTTGCTGGCGTGGAAGTTGTCCCGGTTGTGGAACAGAGCGATCACATTGAAATCGATGAGAAAGAGATCCGCGTCGATGTTTATCGCTCATCAGGTCCTGGAGGACAAGGCGTGAACACCACGGACTCCGCTGTGCGCCTTACGCATATTCCAACTGGGATTGTTGTCTCTTGTCAGAACGAGCGTTCGCAGATTCAAAATAAGGCAACAGCAATGGCGGTTTTGCAATCGAAGCTGTTAGAACGCCGTCGCCAAGAGGAACAAGCCAAGATAAACGCGTTAAAGGGTGATAATTCAGGTTCTTGGGGAAACCAGATGCGCTCATATGTTTTAGCGCCGTATCAAATGGTTAAAGATCTGCGGAATAACCATGAAACAGGAAATACGTCAGCGGTATTAAATGGCGAGATAGATGATTTCATTGAAGCGGGAATTCGTTGGCGTCGCTCTAGCGCTTCTTAACTCTGCTCATTACTTTGCTCGCTATTGCTCTCGTTCAGCAAATTATTTTAATTAGGTAATTATTTTCACATTGAGCGTAATTCACGCGTAGATAACTGGTGAAAAAACCTGTGAATCTGCGCAATTTGCGCCGATATCAGGCGCTTTTCCCTCATCTATACCTAAACTAGGCCTCAGTACGGCAGCCATAACTTCCCCCATATCCGTGGCGCCCAAGAGGAACGAAGGAGTTCGTGTGATTCGCTTTGAGAATGTGACGAAGCTTTATTCGGGTCAAGACCGCCCGGCGCTAGATACAGTTTCATTAGAAATTGTTAAAGGCGAGTTTGTATTCCTTGTTGGACTTTCAGGTTCAGGTAAATCAACGTTCCTTCGTTTGATCCTGCGTGAAGAGCGACCAACTTCAGGAATTATTCACGTGGCTGGAAAAGATCTTGGCAAGTTAGCAAACCATAAAGTTCCTGAACTGCGCCGCCAAGTCGGAACAGTCTTTCAGGATTTCCGTTTGCTACAGAATAAAACTATTGCCGAAAATGTGGCTTTCACTTTGCACGTATTGGGCTATTCAAAGCGTGAAATTGGACGCGAAGTACCTGAAGTGCTGGAACTAGTTGGCCTAGAAGATAAAGGCGATCGCATGCCAAATGAGATTTCGGGTGGAGAGCAACAGCGTGTGGCAATTGCTCGCGCATATGTAAGCCGCCCATCGATCATCATCGCCGATGAACCAACCGGAAACCTTGATCCAGCCACTTCTGTTGGAATTATGAAGTTGCTCGATCGCATCAACCGCGAGGGCACCACGGTATTGATGGCAACCCACGATGCAGGAATCGTTGATCAGATGCGTAAGCGCGTTATTGAGTTAGATAGCGGCCACGTGATTCGTGACCAGGTGCGCGGTGTCTATGGATACACGGGCTAAGCGGATTTAAGGGGATAGGGTAAATACATGCGCGCAAGATTTTTGATTAGCGAAGTTGGAATCGGACTTCGCCGTAACCTAACGATGACTTTTGCAGTCATTGTTACTACCGCTATCTCGCTCTCACTTTTAGGCATCGGTTTGCTATCTAATTCACAAGTAAATGCGATGAAGGATTATTGGTATGACAAGATCGAAGTTTCGGTCTATCTCTGCGGTTCTCTCTCGGAATCTCCAAGTTGTGTCGGCGGTGTTGTTAATGAAGAACAGCGTCTTGGCATAAAGAAAGATCTCGAAGCCCTTCCTGTAGTGCAGAGCGTTTTTTACGAATCGCAATCTGAGGCTTACACACGTTTTCAAGAACGCTTCAAGGATTCTGCGATCGCACAAAATGTGACAGCTGACCAACTCCCAGAGTCATTCCGAGTCAAACTAAGCGATCCAACCCAGTATGCAGTTGTGGTTAGCGCCTTCTCTGGCCGCCCCGGAGTTGATGTTGTGCAGGATCAGCGAAGTATTTTAGAAAAGTTCTTTAAGTTATTAAATGTGCTCCGCAATGGCGCGCTATTAGTTGGACTCTTCTCGGTATTAACTGCCGGGTTATTGATTTCAAATACTTTACGTATTGCCGCATTTAACCGTCGCCGCGAAACCGGTGTGATGAAGTTAGTTGGTGCATCTTCCTGGTCTATCCAACTTCCATTTTTACTTGAAGGAATCATCTCCGCGCTAATCGGCTGGGTCTTCGCAACCGGTCTTTTGG
>Ga0315900_10001353_pt1 | contig 39052 bp, 35 predicted proteins | sample LakEriMetagenome_FD_203521 | JGI IMG/M metagenome (GOLD analysis project Ga0315900, IMG submission 203521) | Freshwater fungal communities from buoy surface, Lake Erie, Ohio, United States - Buoy 12 MA114 | ecosystem: Environmental > Aquatic > Freshwater > Lake > Lake biofilm | place: USA: Lake...
CTAAGAAAACCGGTTAAACCTCCAATATGTGATAGGTCTTTGTTAACCCAACCAATAGCAGCGAATGCTCTCAAGAAGGTGTTTAGTCCGTCTATTAATAGCACTCGGCTGTCTACTGAGTCTAGGGTTTTCTCCTCTTTTAAAGAGTCGAATATTTTTTTGTATTCTGGGTTCATTAGTCTGCTGTGTCAAATATATCTGGTGATAAGGCTGTTTCTTCTTCAACTACATCGAAAGACGTTGATCCAAGGACTTTCATCCATTGATCAGAGTACTCTTTCTTATAGTTATCAAGCTCCTTCTTATCATCATTGATAAATCCGTGCACAGTCATAATGACTTTATTAACAGCTGTAACACCAGTTACGTGATTCTTATCACAGCTAATTCTAGTTCTCTTAGCGAACTCTACTTCTTTACCATTTTTAGTAGCCTTGATCTTGTTTGTACCTGCTCTTGCAATGTTACCAAATGTGATAACTAAAGATGAGTCAAAGTACATGGTGTTACCACCTTTGTTATTGAGTGTAGGCTGACCCATTGGTGAATCAGGCTTTGCTACCCACACCTTATTAACTGCTACTAATGTATTGGTATATGGTTGAGATGCTTTACGTGATAATACAATACGCTGGTTAATGAAGTTACCAAACTGTTGTGACATGGCGCCTGCATTCCATTCGTTATTGTTTGTGCTTTTCTCAATCGACATTCTACAAGGAATTGATCCAACTGAATCCCAGAAGAAGCAGATGTTGTAAGGAAGTGTTCCTCTCTTTTGCTCATCTAAAATATCAGCGATAAACCCTGCTACGTCTTCAATACACTCAAGCCTTTCACGATCGATATATAAGAAGAAGCCTTTGTAGTCTACAACTTCTCCAGTTGCAGGGTCTGCTATCTCTTCAAATTGAAAGCCCATCTCACGAGCGTGATTCCAATCCCACTTCATCTCTGTGATAATAAACACAGGTAGTATTCCTAACTTTTGCGCACTAACAGCTGCTTCAAGTAGCGCAGTTGTTTTACCAGTATCAGAGTGTCCTCTTAAAAGTGTAATGTGACCAACAGGAATACCAGGAATTTGAAGTGTATCTTGAAAGGCTTGTGATAATGGTATCCAACTTTGTTCTTTGAAAACAACACCTGCAGATAAGTTCTTGCCTTTCTTAAACTTCTCTAGATCAGCTGTTCCTTTGATTGCACTAGATATAGTGCTAGTAAGCGATTCTTTTGCTTTTGCCATACAAAACTATTGAGTTAAAAAACCCTGGCTTTTATTGCCAGGGCTTTGTTATTAAATATCGAACAAATCATCAATTGCCGAATCTACACTTGGCTTAGTTGTACTAAGAGTGTACTGACTGTTTGCTGGTTTTTCCCATGGCAAATCAGATGCTGGCTTAGATTCTACAGTGTCAGCAGATTCTTTCAACTCTTCTTCAGGGTTCAAATGCTTAAGTAAAGCGTCTTTCATATCTTCATAGCTATATCTTTTGAATTGAGCTAGAGGATCTGGTTGGTTTTCAAGCCATAGTTTTACTTTGTTAGCATCTTCTGATAAAGGAGTTGCTTTTGTTCTTACACGCACAGTCGATGTGTTGTACATCAAGCCTGTTGTTTCTTTACCAGCTGTTTCAACTGTAATGTCACGGCCAGTAATAGGATCTGTGTAATCTCCTACATCCTCATCTTCAGCGATAGAAAGTAAGTCCATGTAGACTTGCTTACCAAACTCCCAAAGACGAACTCCTTTGTCTTCTTCACCACGTACAATTACAGGTGCAAAGACACGCATTTTTGGTTCAAGCTTCTTAGCTAATTGCCAATTGTCTTTTTCGCTAGACTTACGAAGTCCTTGTGCAAACTCAACAATAGGGTCTTTTTCACCAAAGTTAGTTAATGCCATCATAGAACGGTTGTTGATGCCATAGTGCATGTAAACCTCTTTGAATGGATTTTGTTTGTTAAACACAGAAGGTACGATACGCACCGAATGTTTACCCACGGCTGGCCTCCAAATGGTTTGGCTCAGATCTTTCTTTTGTCCTCCACGTGGATTCTGTAGAGCCGACAATCTTGATTTGATGACTGATATGTCCATATATAACTGTTTTGGTAAATGTAATGAATGTTCAAGAACGGAAAAAATCGTTCTATTAAGTGAGATAAAAAAACCCTTGTAATTAAGGGCTTTTCATTTATTTTGTTTTAGAATCCAATGCTTACAAGATCTAGATCTGTTTCTATCCAACGAATTTTAAGCACTAGTAATTTTTTTAACTTCTCTGAAGTAAGACGGGTATCTGGTGTGTCTATATCTACAACCACTCCACGGATACCATCAAATATTTGAGCGTGTTTGCCACCAATTATTTTTTCAAATGCTAAAACTTGCTTTTGTTGAACCGGAGTTAAGTTTTCAAGACTTGTTCTACGGGATTCATTTAATATGCCAGCAGTTTTTTGTAGCTTTTGTACCTCTGTTATATGCTTTTTCATGCTAATAAATATTAGACTGCAACGATCTTATGGATAGTAGTGTTTAACTTTTTTAGGTCGTCACCTTGAGTCAACAAGATAGAATTCTTATAGTCGTTCCAGTTGATCATGAACGATGTATCTAGTACGCCATTATTTAGCTTCTTGATCAAAGTGTTCAAGGCGTTAATGGTATAAAGAGTGTTTGACTCTTTCTTTCTATGGAGTAGGATAGTATTAGGAAGGATCTTAGTCTGGCCACCTTGAAGTTCAATATTGTAGGTGCACATGTATTCCTCAGACTCTGGAGAAGCCAAAACGAATATCTTTTTATATAAAATAGTGTACTCTCTGTTTATCTCCCTAAGGGTATCGTCCAAACCATCTTTGGAAGAGAAAGTACAAAACAACTTGTTCATAAGCGATTCTGCTGTAATTTCAATTATTTTGTGTTCTTGCATAACTTTTATTAATTAATTATAAATATTGAATATAGTACTAGAAAGCATAGTTGGTTCCGTATTTGTGTTTTACAATCATGTCGTTCTTTTCTAACACTTCTTTTATCTTTTTTAGTAGTGTTTTTCCATCTTGCTGGCTGAAGTCAAACAAGAAAGAATCATAGGTGATCAAGATTAACTTACTCTTCTTCTTACTTAGAAGTTTGTTTATCTCCAAGATCTTGTCAATGTTCTCTTTGGTCTCTAGATTCTGGACAATGTAGTTGAACAATTTTAGCTTGTTCATGCCAGGCAGCTTCTTCAAGATACGGCCAGTAGGTAGGACAGCTGCTTTGTGAGCATTGTACTTCTTCCATTCTTGATCAATAAACTCACTCAGATGTTTAAAGAAGTCAATATGTTTGTATTGGGCTTCAATACCACCATACAGTTGCCTAAACGTAATGGTCTTTGATTCTTTATACTGCTCATCAGTTAGCTCGTCCTGGTTGAAATATGCGCGTCCTAGATACACGTGCATAGATTCTTTTGGAGGCTCAAAGCCAATCAACCTAGATATTAGTCTTAGGTGATACGCATCGAAGTCAAACTCTACTAGAAAGTCATTCTTTGGAACAAAGCACTGTCTAAAGTCTTGGTCTTTAGGAATGGCTAGAAAGTTAATCCCATTGAATGAGTTAGTAGGCCTAGCTGTCAAATTGTACAGGTTATAGTAAGAATAGATAGTATCACCTAACAAACTATATTCTGGGTGTTGGAATTGGAACTTCTTATTAAAGCAGCTTAGATCAACTTTGATACCTGACTCTTCTACACCTTTATAAGCCTCAGTCAGTCTTTCTTGAAGTTCAATGTCCATCTCAAGATGGAAGTAGTCTCTAACCAACTTATACAAGCACTCACACTTTTCATAGTGTTTAGCGATTGGTATGATCTCATTTAGTGTAGGTAGCACAGGGTACTTTATATAAAAGTCTTTATGTACCACTGTGTCACAATTAAAAGAACTGTACTCGTTGTTTTTATCTAGACAGATAAACTGTACATCGATTGAGTTAGGTAGATCTAAGAAGTACGAGTGAAACTTCTTGTCAAGTAGATAGATCTTAGTGTGCTTCTTTAGAAAGTCTTCTACTAACTTTAACTCTAGAGAAAAGCCTTCTGAGTGATTAATAACAAACACATAGCCTTTCTTACCATTATGATAATATACTAAACTGGCTCTTGAAAGTTTAGGGTGATAATAATCGTTAGAAGTGACTATCTGTATAAACGCCTCGTCTGAAAGTTCTAGACGCTGTAATTGTTCTTTATCTTCAATGATGAAATACATAACCTGTTATTAGTAACAATAATATACTATTGTAGCGATAGTAAAAAAACTATCTACATAGTAGGTCTAGCAAATTTTGCGTAGTCACCACCAATGAAGTCAAGGATGCCTAAGAAAGTTCTATTAGCTGATTCGGTTAATCGTTGATTTGTTTCAATGATACCTGGTATAACGTTGTATTGAGATTCACGTTTACTATTCAAAGGTCCTGTCAACTTCCAAAGTATAGTTGTAGTTTGATAAATAGTAATGTCGTAGTCAGCAGTACCATTCACAATTGAGTTATACTCGTCTTGAGATATTTCTGTAACGAAGCCTCGCTCGTTTTCTTTTTTAGTAAAGTAACGTATGATGTAACCTTTCTTATAATCTTGATCTGTTGGTTGAGGATAGTAAGAATTAGGTTGGCCTGGTATTCTAGTATTTGTTATTGTAGAAGCTGCGACTCCTGTTTTATTAGCAAGATCTCTTCTAGATCTTGTAGACAAATTAGTATTACTTAATCCAGGAGCAGACTGATAAGATGGGATCCTTTGTAAAGGTTCGCTAGGTCCTACTTCTGGGCTAGATCCTGTAAACGCTCTACCATCATATGTTTCGTAGTACCTACCAGAATAAGGTAATCCATTCAGCAAAAATTCTGTTCCTGCTGTGTTTAAATTTGGTTTTACTGCAAATGATGGATAATATCTTAACATATTAACCTAATAAAGATTTTTGAACATAAATATAAAAATCATTAACTGTTAAAGGATCTCCAGGTCTTTTTCCTGCTGCTGTTGCAATTGCAGGATTTTGTCTAGATATGATACCAGCAGATTGATTTTTAGATTCTATTAGAGAGCTTAGTGGTTTTCCTACTGCTGCTGGGAAAAATACATATAGATAAAGATCATAAGCATTTCTAAATGTGTTGTTACCAAAATACTTTTCTACATAATCTAATTGCTTTAAAGGCCCCATTGTTTGAAGTTGATCAGTAGTGACTCCTAAACCGGCAGCTGTTTTTGGTAAAAATTGGATAAGTCCTACTGCTCCTATAGAATTTTTAACAGATGAATTAAACTTACTTTCTTTATAAAATACTATGTATAAATCATCTGCAGTTACTCCTAATTTAGTTGCTATTTGTTGAACTCTTTCTGGAACTCCTGTGGTGGCTATAAAATTTTTATACCCTTGACTATTTTTTATATAGTCTGGAAGTGTAGTTGATCCGGTCGATGCTTGAACAGGATTATTAACAATTGGATTAGCAGGATTAACTCCAAATTGAACTGTTGTATTTGTTAACTGTTTAACAGATCCTACAAAATCAGTTTTATATTTTAAGAAAATCATATTAGCTCTAACCGCTGTAGTCCATTGATTATTTTCAATAGTGTTAGTAAGTCCTACTACAACAAAGCCTACTTTATTAATATGATCTTTTGATAGTCCTTTTTGGTCTTGTACAATACGATTATTGTATGTGTAAGGAAGAAGTTGATCTGATATACTAAATGCTTGACCCATAGTAAAACCAGATATTCCATCTGTTGTAAAATTAACAGATACAGGAATCATAGCCGACGCTCTAGTAGGATATTCAGTATTTTTTATTTTACTCATCCTTTCTATATAGTAGTTAGTAGCTTGAGACACATTTGAATCTGATGGATTAATTTTACTATAAAAGTCAGATATAGTTTGATTAAATTGTATCGCGGCTGCTTTTACAGTATCTTGATCTGTTGCTTTACTTCCAGTTATATCTCCTTTAATCGGTATGAATCTATCTTTATAGCTAGTATTAATAAAGCCGAAATTATCTCCATTAGTAGAAAGAGTTGATTTTCCTGCTACGTCTGAATTGGCAGATATAGCGATCATATTACTCAACTTAGTGCTAATATCTGTTTTTATTTCTAGACTCTTGGCTATACTAAACTTACCTACTAAAGGAATCTCACTTATGTTACTAGGTTGTAACATTTCCTCTCCTTCTAATGGCGGTGTTACTTGGTCATCTACTATATGAAAAGTATTGCCTCCGTCATTGTAGGCCAGTCTTAACAGACTAAAATTGCCTAAATATTTGTTTATGTCTAATAGCAACTGCTCTAAAAACGGCTTTAAGTATATGCTATTAGTTCCATCTTTTAGGCTATAATCTCTAACTAGTTCAATAACATAATCTATACTAATTAAAACATTCATGATTTTTGCTCTGTAGATATTATTATTTGCTTCATCAAATTTGATAGGAGGTATTTGACTAGACAAAGCGTCATCATTAGATGTATTAAATAAAGGCGTTGTTTCGTTACTTCCAGAAAGAGGTTGTATTTTTGTTTGATCCTTAGTTAAAATGTCTTTTAAAAACAAATCTTGATAGTCAGTAAAGCTTCCTTCAAACGGGATTAATACTTTAAAAGGATTTGTACTTAAATGTTTTGTGTTAGATAAAAAGAAGTTTACATTAGGATTAAAATCAATATAAACTAAAGGAGTTTGAACTGTTGAGTCTTTAGTGTCATATATAGTACAACTATGATTAAGTATCATTAATAATAGACCTAATGGAATATATACTGGGTGGTTTGTAGTTACGCCTTTTACTATCTCTTGACTTATTTCATAAGGAACTACATACGCATTTAATAACCTTTTAAAATCAACATTTTTTTGATTCAACTCAGCTGTTGTAATACGGCCTGCCATCAACTCAGTTGCAAAACCATACTTAGATTGTATTTTAAATCTATCTTCTGGATTCTTAGGATCCGTATCTACTATAGTACCTTCTACTAGTTCTGTAATATATTTAGAAAATATACCATTAGAAAATACCTGAGAATAAAATGTAGTGTTTCCAGACTTGTCATTTTTATCCCAGATAGGTAATGTATAAACTTTTCTACCAATTGAAAGATCATTGTTGCTTGCACCAATAGCTTTATTAAGAGCATGAACTTGAATAGTTCTTAAAGTTAATTCAAGCCCTGATTGTAATTGTAAAGCTTGTTGTATCTGGGTATTAGCTGCTTCTTGTGCCGCTGCTTGTTCTTCTGCAGTGGGTCCTTGATTTTGATTTTGTGCAGCAATAGTAGCTTCTACTACTTTAATGTCAGGAGCTTTTGCACCTTTAATTACACTCTGTATTAAATTAGAATCTGTTATATATAGAGAAATTCTAACATTAACACTAACGTCTCCTGTGGTATCTATAACAGAAGACCCTCCTATATTATTTACTTCTTTTTTAACTTTGTCATTAACTACAACTACTACATCTTTTGTTAATGATAATATAGGAAAAGATAATCTATTTTCTTTATTTACACTATTAACAGTCGAATCTATTTCTCCAATCTCAGCATATTTTAATGTACTTACACCTAAAGTAAGATTAGATACATTAAAACTTCCGTCTGTTTTTATTTGATTTATTGCTTTAGTATAAACTTCTTCAGAATTAACTGTGTCTCTTGAAAAACTAGGATTAATAGTTTCAAACTCTACTTTTATTCCTATAGGATATTTTTTTCCATTTATTCCTAAATAAGAAAATCTTTTAGCTCTTATATCTACAGTATTTCCTCTACTAGTCTGTATTAGATCGGCTGTCTTAAATAGTTTTGCTTCTACAGGAAGAGCATAAAATAAAGCGGCTTGTTTTTGTAAAAGAGCAGTTGTGCTTACAGGATTTGAAGGATCTGCTGTTTGACCACCTTGAAAATTAGAAGGCGGTTTGTTAGAATCAAAAAAACTAGTTACAGTATTAAAAAGATTTGTCGTATTTATATTTACTGATGATACGAGATCTGTTGTATTATTTACAGGAATAATCGCTCCAAATCTAGGAATTAACCAAGACCAACCTCTATCTTTAAGTTCATAAAAATAGTCTATATTATTGTCGTAATACCCAGTTAATTTTTGTTGAGAATTTGGAAGACCGGCTCTTTTAGCAATAACAAATTTCTGCTCATTAGTAGGTTCTTTATCTACTGTATTAATTTCTTTGTTTAAAACTCTAAGAATCGATTCTTGTTGACTAGTTGGTGCTGGTGGCTCCGCAGGTGGTATATTTTGAGCAGCGGCTATTTGAGAGAGTGTTTGATTATACCTTCTAATCTCTTCTGCTAATATATTAGGTAGATCTTTTGGATTGTTAATCTTAATAGCGTCTCCTAATATACCGAGAGCCATTAGTTTAATAGTGCAATCATAACCTCCGTCTTGATTATAAGTAAAATTAAAGTTAGTAACCATGCCTAGCATAGCATCATAGTTACCTTCTGATTGCCTAACATTTTTGCTTATTTGTATAGCAATTTCTTCTTTAGTAAGATTTTGTCTAAAAGGGTCTATTGAATAAAGTTCTGTAGATTGTACTCTGCTACTTCCTTCAGGATAAAAAAAAGTTTGTCCCCATTCTAGGAACATGGTAAAACCAAGCTTAAAATAAAGAGCGTCGATAATATCTAATTGGGCTTTATCCCAACATTTAAAGTTAATTGTTGCAGCTCTAAGTGATCCTAATTTACCTTGCGTATCAATAGTAACAGATTGAATACCTGGCATTGGCCTATAACCAAATTGTTGTATTTCACTTGTTCCTAATATACCGTAGGCGCCATCTTTACCAAGTCCTGCTCTTTGTTGATATGAATTTTCTCTTAGATATTTTGATGTGCCGCCGAATAAAACAAATTCCTTAGCAAGATCTTCTTTGTTCTTTATTGAGTCTCCTACTACTTTTCTAAAATAATCTATATCATTAGGATTCAATATATCAATAGAAGAAACAAGTCTTATCCAAGCGGTTTTATTCGCTATAAATAAGATATTATCATTGTCTCTAGAATCTCTAGCTCCTTGATTAGCTCTAGTATCCAATTGGTTTATTAACCATTGTGGAATTTTAGTGCCAATAATATTTGATATCTTATTGCTATCAAAAGCCATAACTATCTAATTGCATTTACTAACTTGTATGTATTAATTGCGCCTGCTAAATCTACTGGTATACGAAGCTGTGTTCCTGGTTCTACTACTAGTGAATCTCCTGGTAGTGCGTTCGCTGAAGCAATTACCCACCAAAAGCTAGAATCACCATAGAAATCAAAAGCCAACAGATCTAATCTATCACCTAAAACTGTAATAATATAATTATCATCATTAGTAGGAGGTATTTCAGGGTAGATATTATTTACGTAGTATTCACTACCTGTTGCTGCTGATTTAATAACTTCTATATTTTGATATCTGTAGTTCATATATTAATTCTAGGTATTGGTTGATTTTCAGCAATTTGTTCTGCTAATCTAAGATTTGCATCTAATCCAGAATCAACTGTTCTTAATTCACCTAGAGTTGCTTCGGTTTGTGCAATAGTAAATTGTTGTTGTATAGTTGGCTTAATAAATGTAGTAGGATCTGATGGCGATGATTTTGGTACGTTAGCTATTAACGCAGATATATTAGAAGTTACTGTCTCTGTTGTAGTAGTTTGCTCTGTAGTTGCATTAGTAGTTTTACTAATTGTAGATGACGTGTTAGGTCTCTTAGGAAGTACATCAAGAATTGGTCTGAATGTAACTGCTACATCTACTACTTGAGGGAGTTGCGCAATATTTCCAGATTGATCATTTTCTATATTAATCTCCCAAGGAGTATTATTATCAACTGTCATGTTGATTGATTCTATAAAGCCAGGCACACGATACAGATAATCACCAATAGTTACACGAACTACAGGAGCTCTCATTATACCTTGATTAGGACTATAGTCTGGATAAACTTGTCCCATCAACATGTTAAGTTTGTTATATAGAGGTCTAAGATCTTCACGTGATTGCGCAGCGACTCTGAAAGAGAATCCTACAGTTCTAGTAAAACCTTGATAGGTAAAAAAGTTTTCACCTCTACCTATATATTTAAATGAGTTTAACTCAGCATTATTTGTGTCAGTAATACCTGCTGTTAAAAACGCTCTAAAGAATATAGCAGTTGAATAAGTAGGAGCATCATTAGAGATTGCTTCAAAAACAAATTTAATAAGATCTTGACTACTATCTTTATTCTGTTGTACTTCCCAAGGTGCTTGATCATTTCTAAACAAGAAAGGATAAAGAGTGTTCATTTTATCTTTATATCTTCCTGCTTGAACAGTATAAAATCTCTTATCAACAGTATTGTTACCCCATGGTATGTAATTAGGAACTCCGCCGAATCCAGTTAAACCAGGAAGTTGATTTCTAAAGTCTTGTAATTGAGGAACTGGGTTATTAAGATTAGACTTTTGTGCTAACAGCTGATCATAGTTCATGGCTGTGCTTGATCTCAATCTAGTTGTATCAACAACTCTAGGAATTGTAGTTGTGCCTATACCATAAACAGAATTAGGCCCTCCTAGATATTGGAAGATCATATTCCTGTTAAGTGATATACCAAGGGTGTTTACTAAATTAATATCTGGGACATTTGCTGGATTTGCAAATGGATCTCCTGTGGTCATTTTAAGACCTAAAAGATTATATAGCCTATTAGACGCTTTCTGGTTGTTAACGTTTTGCGCGTTAACTATTGAATAGTAGAACTTTTCAAATGGATTAAATGGCACCAAACCTGCTCTATTAGCGTGAAAACCTGTTCCAGATACTCCTACTTGAGCTAATGTGTTTGCACCTAGATTATACACCCTAGTGTTCTCTAATAAACCAGGATAAGGAAGTCCTTGAGGAATACCAAACAAAGTGTTGCCTGTTTCAATCTTAGGATTAGATAGTTGAAGTCCTACTTGTTTTTGTATAAAAGCAGTGCCTCTTGGCTTATCTTCAAAGAATTTTTTGATCCTTGACCTATCTATTTTACTAGAAACAGTAAATGATTGTGATCCTAAATTAAACTCTAATTGACCTCCTCTAATAGGAAAATCTAAACCTCCTGTTGAACCCGCTCTATAAATAGGTAGCGTATTACCTGTAGGATTAGGTGTGTCAGGCATTATAGTTTGAATATAAGGAAGGCCTGATGAACCATATCCAGGTCTATCATTACCGAACCTGAGATTCTTAAGGTTTGATTGTAGGTTAATTAAAGGCATTTATTAATTTATTTGACCTGTTCTAAGATCTTGATCAGCAGCTTTACTATATCTAACTTCTGCTTCTCTTTTACTATCAACTAAATAAGCATTTACATTTACATTAAGTGATTCATTTCTATTACCTTTAACCATTTTCATATCATCTTGAGCTATAGTTGTTACATTAGCTGCTGTTGTTGAAGCTGCAGCTTTATCTCCAACACTAACTCCACCAAAGTCTCCACCTAATGATCTAATTCTGTTAGGGGCATCTTTAGAAAATGCTTCAAATTTTCTTTCAAAACCCTCATCTATACCAAAGCCAAGAGTTATAAAATCTATAGCATTTATAATACCGTTAGCAATTCCTAAAACAGCTTCAACTGCAAAAGCAAAGAAGTCTCTAAGTTTACTTATAATAGCTTTGATGTTTTCTGGCTTAGAGATATATTCAAAGAAACCTTCTATCTTTTCTATAATGCCACTCTTCTCTACAAAGTCAGCTATTGATTGTTTTATCTTCTCCATGAAGCCGCCAATCTTTTCTTGAAGAGAGGCGTTTGTTAAGTTTTGATAAGCTTCTTCACCAGTAAGTCTAATAATCTCTTCTTTAGATTTACCTTGTGCTTTTAATGCTTGTACTTTTGCTTGTGCGTCTTTTAGATCTTTTGCGCCTAGTTTACCTAACAACTCTTGTTGCTTCAACATATCTCCCATTTGATCTCTAGACATGCCAAATGCAGAGGCTAGAGATTCAGCTTGTATACGATTAAGCTTTAAGAAATCGTTTGCAGAACCAACTTGACTTGTTATTTCTTTTGCAGCAGTTGCAAGATCATTGTTCAAGAAAGCTTCACGAGCTTTAGTTAAGTTAATATCTTTTCCAGTTAATAGTTGAGCTTCAAACTCTTTTGATATAGACGATTCAAAGTCTAAGAATGAATCAGCTATTGAATCAAGTTGCTTTAACTCCATACCCATTGACTTAACAGTAACTAATGATTTAGTTAACTGTGCTGGGTATTTTGCAAATGTAAGACCTAAATATCCTCCTAAATTAGATGCTTCTTTAAGTATTTTCTGATAGTTAAAGCTAATTCCTGTTGCCTGTTTTAAACCTGCTACTTGTGATAAAACAGATTTAGTTATACCTTCTGAAGATTGTCCTGTTAAAGTTGACGCTTCAACTATACCTTTTCTTGTTTCTAAGTCTAGGCCTGCTATATCTCTTAACTTAATGTTAGTAGCTAACTGTTCATTAGTAAGTCTGTTAGTTACTCCTAAAGCATCAGCTAATTCCATTTGAGACTCAACCATCTTTTGGCTATTGATGAATAAGTCTCCAGAAGAAACACTAAGGCTAGCGAACTCCATTTTGATTGCTCGAGCTTCACCTGTTGAAAGGTTCATGGCTCTTGCAAACTTTACAGTTTGATCTTGTATTCCTACTATATAATCAAATACAGATTTTAATCCGCTAACAATCCCTCCTATAGCGGCTCCGGCTAAAGGTATTGCGGTCAAAGGATCTGTTATAGCTTCTTTTAAACCAGCCCCGGCTGCTTTACCTAGTGAACCTAACTTATCTAAGAAGGTCATTTTTTTACCTTCTTCGTTTAAGTCTCTAGACCTTTCAACCATTTCACCATAAAACTTGGTACCTAAACCTAGTTTATTAGCAAAGAACCCTAATGCCTTTCCTGATAATCCTATGCTTTTATTAATTTCTTTTTCTACGTCTAGCTCTTCTTGTAATAATTGAACATTTTCTTGAGCTATTTTGTTTGCTTCAATAGTAGCAGCATATCTTCTTTCATCTATATTAAGAGAAGACTCTTGTTGTGATATCTGATTATCTAGTGTGGCTAATTGTTGGCCAAGAGATCTAGCTAAAGATTGGTTGTTTTGTAACTTAGCTCTTTGGATATCTCCTTCTATCTTTTTTCTATTAGTTATATTGGTTATATAACCTATAGCATTTTGTTTCTCTTGATCACTCATGGACTTTTCTAAGTCCGATATCTTCTTGGTTGTGAGGATGTCTTTTTCCTTAGCCTTTTGTAACTCTTTTTGTATGTCTTTGGTATTAATGGTCTCTCTATTAAGAGCCTTTACCTTAGAAATAGAAGCGTCTCTTAAGTCATTTATCTTAGATAAAAGATTTATAGACTTATTTAATTCAGAGTTAGAATCCTGTTGAAGCTTTCTAGATTGCCTAATCGATTCTTCTAACTGCCTACTGATATCTATTTCGTCTGCCATTTACTGTATTGTATTACCTACGAATAAATATTTACCTTTTGGTTTTTACCTTAGATACAAAGGTAGGCTCTTCTGACTTCTTGACGAAGTCTGGCAGTTTGATCTTACTAGGATCCGTCTTCTCAGTTACCTTTTGCTGGTTTTGATTGCGCATCTCTTCAACCTTCTCAAGATATTCATTGATCTTCTTTAGGTTGAATCTACGTTTTGGAACGTCCATGTTCCATACCTCAGAATAGGTAAAACCACCTCCACCATGATAGGTGAGTTCAAATACCTCGGTCATGAATGCGGACCTATAGTCCGCTCCCGGGAAAAAAGAACTCGGCACCCATTGGAAGGGAGGTTTGTATCTCTGTGCCGTCTTTTAAAGTAAATGATACAGTAGTATCGATATCAGGAGTTACATCAGCTATATACTTTCTAAGTTCAATAGAATCTCTAGATAGTAGGTATCCTTGATCAATAAAGTCTCTGACTGTCTTAACAGAATAATCCCCATTAACAGATGTAATCTGGTGTTTAAGTCTTGTAGAAAGCGTACCGGCGTCTTGGCCTACAACTTTCTTCATTCCTTTAATCTCTTCATCGATCTTTTTATCGTCAACTACAGTTAAAATCTTGAAAGTAACTTGGTTCTTAGAGTACGGAAGAGTGAAAGCAAATTCATTTTTATTGTTGAATTTAGACCAGTCTAACTCTTTATATTTAAGAGTCTGTAAGTCTATATCTACTTTCTCTTCTTCATTAGTATTTGGATTAGTATACTTGAAAGAGTAGTCTTTACCATAGGCTAGAATCCTAGCGGCTATCAGTAAGCCATTCCTGTCACCTAAGGTTAGGTCTTCGTAGTTGATAGGTGATTTGATTAGGCTCTTTAGCATCTTCTCGATGGCGAGGCCCTGGCGAAGTAGGTTGACATTTGTAAGGATGTCTTCCTCTTTCGCTGTCATGTACTTCATTTCAACTTGGCCAGATGATAGTTGGTTTTCTTTTGGGTAGATAAGACCTTTTGAAGGTAGGTCGATCATTTCTGTAGGTACCGTAAACTTTTGTTCACTCATAAACTATTGTCTTTTATATATAAATATACTAATATCAAATTTACCAAAATAAAAAAAGCCTCTAGTAAGGTCACTTATATTTAACGCTGTATCCTTTGAACATTATTCCGTGCTTGGTTTTCAGTCTATATCCTATTGTCCTAAAGTCTATATTGACTTTTTTACTCAATTGTAGAGCACTGCCTGCTTCTATAATAGTGCCATCTTCTGATTCATATATAACAGCTCCTTTACTAGCTCTTGATTGCTCTCCTACTTTACCTATTTTAGACTTGCTTGCAGCTATAGACATGTTTCTTCTTTGTTCATCAGTGGGTGTCCAGTTCTTTTTATTACCAAGGCCATTCTTATTGCCTTTCATTATCTGACCCATCTTCTCTTTGAATGAGTCAGTCTTGTCTCTCTTCCAAAGGTGCATGAGTAATTCTCTGGCTTCAACATACTCTTGCTCAGTTATCTTTCTGCCATTATTATAAGTCATTCTGTGAAATGCCCACAACATTTTCTGTCCATATACAGAATGGTGCTTAAATGACTCAGCTAAATACCTGTGTGCTTTGTAGTGCTCTTCTGCTGTTAGTAGAACTGTTGAGCTCTTCTTACCAAATGATGTAGGTACAATATGATGGCGTTCGTAGTATGTGCCTTGACCTTTCTTTCTGTCTTCTGCTATTGCTTTACGTATAATAGCAAAGTAATTTTTGAGCATAAAAAAACCTCCCCTTTATAATAAATATCAGGGAGGTTAGTAAATTAGAAGTTAAGTACTCGATATTATATCAATAGTTCAAAACACAATAATCCATGCCGATTGACATAGTCAATTCAGTTGGATCTGATGTTGACCAGTCGTAGTTACCAAAAGTAGCTTCTTTAATGAAAGCTCCTTTGATGATCCACTCACTTACGATATCACCTACAGGACCTAGAATAGACAAGTTAAGATCTTTCTTATAAAAGTCAGAATAACCATCGCGGCCTGTTACAGACTCATGGTGTAGACGTACCCACTCAATTACAGCTTGTTGGCCAGATGGAGAGATTGGGTTATAAAGAGACAAAGTCATATCACGCCATTCAGCTTTACCTTTGATCTTACGGTAAACGTTGATGTGATCAAGTTTAATCTCATTTAGAGTAACACCAGGAGCGTCTGCCTTCTTGATCATATAAGATGGAATACCATCAATGTACATGATAAAGCGGTTTGATACTGTAGGTTCAAACGCTGTGAACATTATTTCATTTGGATCCAATACTGGCATTGTATATGCGATTTAGTTTCTTACTATAAATATTCAATAACTAAATTATTGTTTTTCTTCTTTCTCTTCTTCTTTATGCTTCTTTTCGTTGAGGCTTTCTTCCATTTTTTGGATCTTTTTGTCAAGCATCTCTTTGCACTTCTTTAACTCGTCCATTGTTCTTTCTTTCTTCTCAGCAATGCCTGTAGTTTGGCTAGCTTTAAAAGCAACACCTTTACCTTTTAGACAATTAACGATAAGTGAATCTCTATCTACTTTAGGATTAGACTTCTTTTCTGCATTAGCATTCTTAATACAGTCGTCTACTACTTCTTTAGGAGCATCTACAAGAGCTGGATTATAAAAAACTTTATCGGCGGCAGCACGAAGCATATCCATGATACCTTCTTCAACTTGATCTACTTCTTGCATTTTTTTCATACCGTCTTTTGGAGTTTTCATTTTCTTTTCTTTTACAATTTCCATGCCAGCACCAAGATTGTGCTTTCCTTTTTTAGCTTCAGATAGGGTCAATTGCTCTTTTACACTCTCGTATAAGTGAGCTGGTACTTTAATTCTTAAGATAGTATTATCGTTCATCTGTGGTTTATTTTATATTATTGACCAAATGTTGCACCAGTTGGAAGAATGTTGAAGTCAAGTTGAATGAATTCAGCAGTCTTGGTTGGCTGTAGATAAATTGTACCAACTAATTGGTTACGATCTACTACATCTGGAGTGTTATTAGATTCGTCCATTACAACTTGGAAGGCATATAGACCTTGACGCTGTTGTACAGACTCAAGATAAGGATTAACTTGGCTCAAGAAGCGGTTACGAGTTACTTGAGTATTTGGCTCGAACACAATCTGCTCACCTAGCTGACCGATATATGACTTAAGAGCAATCAATAGACGGCGTACATTTACACGATCAAGTGCAGATGGCTTCTGTTGAAGTGTCTTCTGACCATAGATAACTGTACCAACGCCTGGGAAAGTAGCGATTGGGTTAACCTTTCCTTGATAAAGAACATTACGATCGTTTACACCAATCTTTCTTTCTGGCTGAAGTACTGTAGAAAGAGCTCCACGGTTAAGACCTGCTGGTGCAAACCATTCTGCAGATACACGGTCGTTATATTCGTAAATAGCAGGTACTAGTGTAGAAGCTGGAACGAAGTTAACTTTACCAGTTTCACGGCTACGGATTTGTACCCATGGCCAATAAGTAGCTCCATATGAGTTATCATAAGATACGGCTTCATTAATTACAGCGTTGATTGCTGAACCGTATCCAACCATATCAATTACAGCGATATTATCACCACGACCTTGAGCTACAAGTAGAATGCTGGATACTTGAGAAGTCGCATTCTTGCTAGTCAAACCTGGTGCATAAATAACATTAAAGTCATATGCATCAGTATTTTCAAGAAGGTTGATAGCAACGTTGTAGTCAGCTGGGTGTATACCTTGAATGTTAGTTGCTGGATTAGTAACAGTAGAAGCCACATTTGGAATAGCTTCAAACATATTCATAGCGGCTTTTCCAAAAGAACCATAGATAGCACCAGTAGCACCACCAAAAGAACCATTATAAGAACCAGACCATGCTGATCCAGAAGGATTAGGCATAGATGCAGTATATACTACTTGAGCTACGCCTAATTGATTAAAGTATCCTGGAGTTGGCTGATTAACAGATTTAACTCTCACATACATACTGTTGTTCTGATAAGAACCGGTAGTTTGTAAGTAGTAATCGCCTGTTGAATCTTGACGAATAGTTTGAGTTTGATCTCCTATTACGTAAGCGATATAGTTATTTTGATTAGGATCTAAAGATAGACCTGTCCATGTTTCAAGAATAGTTTGACTATTTGTATAGTCGTCACCACGACGAATAACAAGACTAAACACTCCAGAACCAGTGTCTACACCAGTGATTTCCCAACGAACGTTGGCAGCAGAACCAGAAGGAAGTGATCCTCTAGAACCAGATGCAAAAGGAGAAGTAGATCCAGAAGCAAAGTTGTTCATGATCTCTCCTACAGACAATGTTTCTAGAACAAAAGAAGGCTGTCCATTAATAGCTGGTACAGATGCAGTTGCTGGTGTATAAGAACCTGAAGCTACACGAGTAACTAACAAAGATTCTCCACCTTGCTCAAAATAATTAAGAGCTGCAATAGAAGTTAGATATTCGTAATTAGTACCTCCAGAAACGAAAGCAGCACCAAATTTGGCTTTGTATTCAGAGTATGAAGTTACTAACGTAGGAATATTAACTGGACCAACTACTGTAGGACCTATAAGAGCAGCTCCAGCTGCTACCGGCCCTTGGGTTATTTGTGATAGATCGTTTTCACTTAAGAAAACTCCTGGGCTAAGAAGTGTTTCGGCCATTTATATGATTTTTATCTAGTAATAAATATCAAAACTTTTTTGAAACACTTTATTGAAATTCTCCTGTTTCGATATTTATGGAGACGTTTCCATATTTTTCTTTAAGTTCTTCTAGAATTTTAGCTTCACGCTCTTTAATGTCCTTGATTTTTTTCTTCTCTTCGTCGATTAAAAGATCAATAGTTATTCTTTGATAACTAAGCTCTCCTACGGTTGATGCAACTTCTAGAGCATCTTTCTTTAACAACTGTACTAGTTGTAGTTCGGTGTCTGTTAATTTACCCATAACGTTGTGTTTGATTATAAATATGTAAAATGGCCCTCTATTTAAAGAGAGCCATTATTGTTTATATTAAAAACAAAAAGTCAATTATTAGTCTAGTTTAACTAGTTTATAAAATTGAGGATAGTTGAACTCGGTATAAAGCCCTTCTAGGTCTTCTTTAGTAAAAGGCTCAAACTCAAACTCTTTCTCCTCTTGTAAGATTTGTTGAAACTCTTGTTGGAACTCCAAGAACTTAGGATTGTTTTCTCTAGAAACAACTTCACCGGCGTCATTAGTCTGGACGTTGATAAACGGAGTTATTACAGATGCACCATCTTCTTGCTTATCACCATGCTTGTCAACTAATTCACTTCTTTTAGCATTGTTAGCCTCTACTTCTACATTTACTTTGTTGAGCAGCTCAGCTACCTTCATCTTTGTAGTAAGCTTAGTAGTTTCGTTGATAATGCCTCTAATAATAAGCTGGTTGGCTTGTTGATTAAAAGCACCGTTGATCTCTGTCTGTAGACTGTAGAAGTCTATAAGTTTAAGTGTAACTTTTTCCATGTATTGTGTTATTATTATTTTGTTGCTTTCTTTTTAGTGGTAGCTTTCTTAGCTTTCTTTACCACCTCTTTTACTTCCTCTTTAATCTCTTCAACCTTGTCTTCAACCACATCAGGAATGTTGTTTTTGTTGTCGTCTTTTACTTTACCTTTCTTCATTAAAATAATAGCCGTTACAATTGCAACAACTACTAAAGAGATAATTACTAGTGTCATGATTAGGGTGTTTATTTATAAATATACAGAAATCTATCAAAAGCGCTAATCCTTCTTGAGACCGTACTTGATCCAACGATACCATATCCTTTCATGGATATAATATTGTATAGGCTTATATACTAATTCAGCCACTCCAAATGCAGCTCCTATCTTAACAGACCCAGTTACTAGCCACATGATTAAGAACCCGATTAAGGTACTGACTACACGGTAGCTGATTGTCTTGGCAATGTGCCTTTTCTTTTCTACTATCATCTTACTATTACTACGTCTCCTTTCCAAATAATTTCGTTTGCCTGGCAGCTGATATGGTGCTTATCTACTTTTTCACGTCTTATTGAATCGTAGACTGTATCGCGTGTTGTGTAAGTCGGGATTTCAAACAACACGCTTGCACACGTGTATTCCATTCCATCGATCAAGATCCTCCAGAATTTATGGTTGTCTTCACACTTAGTATTCCACCTAACTTTAACGTCTATCATAACTTGCCTTCCTGTTTCATTTGTTCACGAATCTTAGTAGCAGATATATCATGAATCTCTTGAGGAGGTACGTGCTCAATTACATCGTAGCCAACTCCTCGGCCAATATTAACTGACTCTATGTCTGGTATCTTCATAATTTTAACATGGCCTTGTTCAATGAGATCTTTTAATGAGTCAGCTAAGTTTAGTAGAATTTGATCTGCTGTCCAAGGATTAGACTCACTTACAGGAACATCACGAACACATAACAATACTTTCTTATCTTCATTTAGTGCTTGATCAATCAACCAACGATGGCCATCATGCCAAGGCTGCCAACGACCAATAAACATTGCGTAGGTGCCTGACTTACTCGGAGCTTTTGCTAATATGTTCTTCATGAATATAAACTTTTATTGCTTCAATGCACTGGTTAATCGTCAATTCTGACGTATTCAAATGTAATACTTCTTCATCAATTGGCTCTTCAAAATCTTTTAAGTGAAATTCTTCTCTGCCTCTTATACCAGTATAAGTAAGATATACCCACTTAACATCTTGAGTTAGATCATTTAAATATTGTCTTGCCTCTTTAAAAGGATATACTAAAGATAGAATAATATCGTCTCCTGATATACTATGCATATAATGAGCTACATCTGAAGCACGGTTTAAATTCTTGATTCTACCTTGTCTAGAATAGTCGTTGTTCTTGAATATACGACGAAGTTCATCTCCATCTATATTATAACCTCGATCTTCGATTAGTCTGTTAGCAAGAGTGGACTTTCCACAATTAGGCTGGCCAAATAATACTATAATCATATGTTCTTAAAAATTGTGTTAATGTCAAACATCTCTTCAAAGGTATTGTAAGGACATTCATGGACAATGCCATCGAAAGAAAAGTCAAATATATAAGAGTCAATCATCTTGCTTGATCCTGTAGGTGACTTTGCTATTACATTCTTATGGAACTTATAGCCAAAGTTTGTTGGTGATGTTCCAATCCATAGTACTGTAGAAGGAAGTCCCATTGCGGCTGCTGCGTGTTGAAGAGAAGAATCAATCAACACTCTCTTTTCAGATACAGCTAAGACTGAAAACAGTTCATAATTACTGAGCTGTTGTGTTACATGCTCTACGTTAGGTATTAAAGGAGCAGACGGTCTTGCTACTTGTATAATATGATATTGGCTTCGATACTTGTCTGCAATTTTAAGTGCAATTTCATAAGGCATGTCTCTAGTCCATGCATAAGACAGTTCATTATTATATGGTCCACCATTTGTATGTATAACCATAACAGGCCTTTCTCTTTGCCATCCATTCATAACCATCTTTTGCACCACGTTAGGATATATTTGTGGTGTTTGATTGTTATATTTGATGTCTAGTAGATCACACCAATTCTCAATCAGATGCTTCTTACGCATAATATGATCTGATTGGAAGTAGGGTTCATGCCTAAATACAATAGTGTCTTTGCCATTAATATAGTCATCATAGAAATAAGACGTCATACCCACTCTATATACTCTATAGATGTCAGGGTTATTAAGAAAGACTTCAGGATAAGAAACCACCATGATAAGCTTCCTATCCTTGTATCTTTCTCTTACATCTTTTACTAGTGCTGTTGCGGCAACGTTTTTTCCTAGTCCACCTTCAATATGCCAAACGACATACTTGGTGCTGTTGTTTGTTTTATCTGCCAAAACTGTAAATTTTTCTTGCTTTTGTAAATCTGATTCTGTTTGATATCCAACGTTCATAACTTATATTTTGTAGCCAAAATCATTGAAGAACCAACGATAGTTGTCTTCTAGTATTCTGCATGCATTAGGACCTAAAACCTCTCTAAAATCATCACGAACTGGTTTGAGTTGACCTCTGATAATATGGTCTCCAAATATACCATACCACTTATCGTCTTCATGAGTTACTTGTTCTATGTTCTTGAAGTCGTGTTTAAAATAAGGTATCTCTAAATACTCATAGATTCTTTTTAGCTGTGCTTCTGGATTTAAGCAAAGCTCTTCAAACTTAACAAATAGAATATGTCGATGTGTGCCTGCTACAAGTGTTTGATACATTCTATCCATAGCAGGACCTATCGGTGGATTATTAGACCACACAATCATACGTTTATCGGTAGTTGTGCCAGTGAGATCTCCCCAGTTAGCAATATTAGTCTCGACTAGTGGATTGTTACGATACTTCTTTTCTAGTGATGCATAGATAGCTCTAATGTCTCTGATCATACAAATGATCTTAGGATTAGGATCGTAGGCGTTAATGAATTCACGCTCCATACCCCAGCCTCTAGACTTCTCTACTACGTATGGTTTGTCTGTAATGTTATTGTAAAAGCCATAAAGACCATTTTTCAAAAAGCCTTTAAAGCCTTGCTCCATTAGTTTTAAATCTTGAGCCTTCCACTCTATGCCGTTTGAGAACATAGTACGACACGTAGTCATCATCTCAAACATGCCAGATGTTGGTGTCGTGTGTATATCAGGATTTTGCCCTAATATGTTTTGAATTAGTGTGGATCCAGCTCTAGGAAGAGAGCTGTTGTAGAATATTTTCTTAGGCATAACATTATTTTACGAAAACAGATTACTTAACAGAGGTTCAGATTAGAATCCGAACATATTAGCACTACCAGATACAACTTGAGTAACAGTAGTACCTTGAGCAAGTGCGATAGCATCTAGGATAACAGAATCATCTTCTCCCCAGGTAGCGATTGTAGAACCAGAAAGTACTACGTTGTCAGAGTGAATAACATCAAACTTTACGACACTACCACTATTAAAAGTGCAGTTACCGTAAGATACACGGAAGTTAACTTGGTTAGCACCTAAAGGATAGTTATTAGCAACCGCAGTCATATAAGAACCTGTGATAAACTCAGGAGACGGGTTAAATAACGTATCTTGAGTTGCCATGCTAATTACTGGACTAATTTTACCGAAGATCATGATGTTTGAGTTTTCTTTATTAATAAATATCAAAACTTTTTAAAGAGGTTAGGCTAATAAAAAGCTATTTAATGAAGTGTCTAGATATGTATCGGCAGCTTCTTGGCCCCACTTAGAAATAAAACGTTCTCTATACTCTTGGTCTCTTTGGATAGATTCTTGCTCAGATTCTCCACCTTTCCAAGTAGACCTTCCCATGAAGTGCAGAACGTAAGACTTTGGAGATACTTTTGTTTGGTAACCTCTCATCTTAGATCTTAGTCTATAGTCTACGTCTTCACCTCCACCTCGACCAAAAGTTTCATCAAAAAGGCCTACATTTGAACTAACTAAATAAGGTAAATAAAAGCAGTAAAAAGGAATAAGTTTTGGTTGATTAAATTGTAAGTTTTGACTAGTGATCTTTATAGCTATGGCTTCTAATTCGTCTTCGTTTCCTAAGTACTGTGATAGATCCATCAAGAATGACGTTTCAAACTTGTCGGTTCGCTCTGTGATATTTTGATTGCACATAGGAAGCATAATGGTATCAGACGTTATTAGAGGCTCTAACCAGTTAGATGTAAAGATAATGTCATTACTCATTAAGACAAAATCTGCCTCGTCTTGGATAGCGGCAGAAAGCACCATGTTTATGTTCTGAGAGAATGATTTAGGTGTTGTGTTCTTTAATAGTAACATACTATAGGTCTCGGTCTCTATACTATTATCATTGTCTACTAAAACAAACTTATCGATAGGCCTAAGTTTAGTGTGTTTATTGAAGCTCTCAATTGCTTTATAAGTGTACTCTTGTGATTTTTTACTACTCATCATGCAAAAGTACCTTGGTCTATCTTTACCTACTTGCATTTGACTTTTCTTCTAGTGAGTTTAAAAAGGTTGTCCACTCTGTTATTCTTTGATCCCAGCTCCATCTTGGAGCGTAGGTTTGTTTTTGTAGTTCTAATACTGTGTCTAATTGAGATGTCTTAATTAGATCAATCTCTTCAGCTAGTATCTTGGAAAACACTTCTGCATGCTTGTCCTTATTCATCAAGTAAGGGTACATCCTAGCCCAACCTTCCGTAGTTTCAGGAAGTGCTCCTATGTTAGACGTAACTACTCTGAGCCCTGCTGACAAGGCTTCTATCACAGCTATACAAGACGTTTCTTCAAACGTATTAGGATAGGCTAATATATCAAATGTATGAAGTTCTTTACGTAGCTGATCGTTAGGAATTGAGCCTCTATACACAACATTAGGAAGTTCTGAGCACTTGTCATACAATTGTTGATAATGTTGTTCTGTAGAGTCTGCAAAGTCTGGTCCGTATATTTTACAGCTAGAGAAAATGTGTAGTTCTGCGTCTTTTGGTTTAAGTAATTCCCAAGCTTGTAGGAGTACATCTAAACCTCTCCAAGGAGTAGACATATAGCATAGTCTAACTTTATCTCTAGGGCCAGCTTGTCTTTCACTTACACCTAAGCAAGCATTCTTGATTACATGAGTCTTATAGCCAGGTATATTAAAGATCTGTCTATACTTTTCAGCTTGCCAATGACTAACAAAGACAAAATGATCAATCATGTCTATGTCATTTGGGTTACTCAACCATTGTACACCTTGCTGATCATAGCTAAGTTGATTCCAGTATACGGTAGTTTTATTAAAGTCAGCTTGACCAATATAGTTGAATATAGACAAATGGTCGTACTTACTACCGACTCTATTCATCAACTCATTGTACATTAACTCGGTTCCACCTAGAGGTTTATCAAACATAGCCTTGCTTTTTTATAAAAGAGTTAAAGTCGCCTTTGAACTTCTTTGTGCCAATATGGTTTAATGTTATCGTAGGATCTATCCAACACCTATAGCCTAAGCTCTTCCACTTGTTACATAATATATAATCTTCTGAGATTAGATCTCCATCCTCTACCTTTATGTCACAAACCATTCTGTGCTTTTCACCTTCACTCATATATTCTTCACTCATGTCCCAAAGCTTTTCTAGAGCGAACCTACCTATCTTCAAGAAGCCTGTACCGACTCCATCTACTTGTATCAACTTCTTGTCTTCAGAGTACTTAAGTGCCTTATCGGTAAGTTTAATAGTATAGCCTTCATTCTTTTCACTCTTTTTAACTAGAGCGCCTCCTACAAAAGGCTCTGGTCTTTCTAGTAGTCTAAAGAACCATTCTGGTTCCCACTCTGCATCGGAGTCTATAAAAAATAGGTCATCGTACTTGCCGTCTATAGCTAATTTAAACAGGCTGTTTCTGGCACGTTGAATAAGAGAATCGTAAGAAGTGTAGATAGCATGGACAAATACGTCCTTTTCATACGACATCTTCACAGTCCCAAGTAGACTATTTGCAAACCAAACGTCTATTCTGCCGTCGTAGGACGGGGTGCCGATCAAAACTCTTCTCATAACCTTCAATATACTACTTTACATAATTAGTCTAAAATCTTTTTCTCTAGTGCCTCAACTCTCTTGTCTATCTCTTGGATAGCCGAAATGATTGGGGCTATCAACTCTTCGTATGTTAGACGGTAGGCGTCTTTAGTTTTGTCATGGCCTAAAGCATCAAACTCTACATTTAGCTCTTCAAGTGCTTGTTTTAACTCTTGTGCAATCAAACCATAGCTCTTCTTAGTTCCTGCAAGTGTACCATCTTTCTGGCCGTATTCGTACTTACACTCTCTTACGTATGTTTCACGGTTGTCCCAATTGAATGATACAGGCCTTAGTTTTTTAATAAGATTCAGACCAAGATCTTTAGGTAGAGTCTCAATGTTTGTCTTATCACGACAGTCAGAAACGTTAGACCAAGCTACATATACACAGTTGCAAACGTTGTTAGAACTATTACCCCAAACAGTGTGGTTGCTATAACCATTAAGTGTCATAGCACACATTCCAACTGCTATCGTGTTTTGTTCTGTGGTCATGTATGGGTTTGCACAGAAACCAAGAGCAGTATTATTTTTATTTGTTACAGAGCCAAGTGAGCAAAATCCAACAGCCGTATTTGAGTTTCCGGTATTAAGATATAAAGAACCATGTCCAAGAGCAACATTATACTTTCCTATTAAATTACATCTTAATGCATTAAAACCAACAGCTACATTTTGGCATCCTGATGTATTTGATCTTAAAGCGCCTGCTCCTACAGCTGCATTTTGGATACCAGTTGTATTAGCATATAATGAGGTAATTCCAACTGCTGTGTTATCATTACCTATAGTATTACATCTTAAAGCTGATCTACCTAATGCTGTGTTATTTATACCAGTAGTATTTAAACAGAGAGAATTAGCACCCAAAGAAGTATTACTAGATCCTGTTGTATTGCAAGTTTGACTTCCTTCTCCAATAGCAGTATTCGATGCACCAGTAGTATTCGCATATAATGTATTAAAACCAACAGCAACGTTGTTAGAACCAGTTGTGTTAAGTCTAAGCGCATTTCTACCAATAGCAACGTTATTATTTCCTGAAGTAATGCTAAAAAGTGCAGCAACACCAAGTGCTGAATTGCTTCCACCTGTCACTGCTGCGTTGTTACCAAAAAGAGCATAAGCTCCAACAGCTGTATTTAAACACCCTGTAGTGACACATCTTGCTGCATAAAATCCGACTGCAGTATTACAACCAGCAGTAGTGTTATTTCTAAGAGCTACAAATCCAAGTGCTGTGTTATATCTACCTGTAGTGTTACCTAGTAATGCACCTGCACCAAAAGCAGCGTTAGCTCTACCAGTAGTGTTGGAATATAATGAACCTTGACCAACTGCCGCATTTATATCGCCGCTGGTATTATTTTTCATTGATCCTTGACCAACCGCAGTGTTACTAGCTCCTGTGCTATTTGCGCACATGGCGTCTGTTCCAAAAGCAGAGTTACCAGTAGCAGTGGTGCTAAGAACAAGTGCATTGAAACCTACTGCCGTGTTACATATTCCGACAGTGTTATCTCTTAGTGCTTGAACTCCAACTGCTGTGTTAAATGTACCAGATGTATTATTCTGTAATGCTGATGAACCTACTGCTGCGTTATTTATACCAGTAGTATTACTAAACATTGCTGAATTACCAACAGCTGTATTTCCTCCACCTGTTGTATTATTATAAAGTGCGTATGTACCAAAGGCAGCATTACCGTTTCCAGTAGTATTAGCTGTTAACGCTCTATCTCCCATTGCTACGTTTCTACAACCAGTAGTATTGGTATAAAGTGCTCTTGAACCAAATGCGTTATTTCTAAATCCTGTAGTATTAGAGCCTAAAGCATATCTTCCTGTAGCTGTATTGCAATAGCCTGATGTATTAGATCTTAATGCCCCAATACCAACAGCTGTGTTTCCTGTACCTGTTGTATTACTTCTTAATGCACAAAATCCTACTGCTGTGTTGTTAGATGCTGTGTTTGCACACAATGCATGCTGGCCTACAGCTGTGTTATTGTTACCTGTGGTGTTGCTCAACATGGCTTGATAACCTACAGCCACATTATAACATCCAATAGTGTTTACATTCAGAGCACTTCTACCTACCGCGGTGTTATTATTACCAGTTGTGTTATCTCTCAGAGCGTACAAACCAACTGCTACGTTTGCTGTACCAGTGGTGTTGTTTGTTAATGAATTGAAGCCTACAGCAGTGTTATTTGGAGCCGTATTAAGTCTTAAACTGCCAAAACCTAAAGCTGTATTATTTGCACCAGTAGTATTACTCCTCAATGCACAAAAACCTACAGCAGTGTTATTGGAAGCTGTGTTACAGAATAAAGCTAGTCTTCCTATTGCAGTGTTATTTGTACCTACAGTGTTATAAAAAAGTGCAGCAGCACCTATAGCTGTATTTTCTGCTCCTGTTGTATTTGACACTAAGGCAGCACTACCCAATGCTGTATTAAAACAACCTATTGTTGTATCTCTTAATGCACTTTCACCTAATGCAGTGTTTGAACCACCTGTAGTATTTGCTCTTAATGCACAGAAACCAACAGCAGCATTATTAGTTCCAGTAGTATTACTTCTTAATGCACAGAAGCCTAATGCCGTATTATTTGATGCTGTGTTATCTCTAAGAGCCATTGCACCAAAAGCAACATTATTGTTTCCTACAGTGTTTGATCTTAAAGAATCGACTCCTACTGCTGTATTACATACTCCTGAGGAGTTATTTTGTAAACTTGATACACCTACAGATGTATTCCAAATACCGGTTGTATTAGAATTTAATGAAAAACTTCCAACCGCTGTATTAATATTTCCTGCTGTATTACTTGTTAGAGTAAAGCCACCTAAGCCTGTATTGTAGTTTCCTGTAGTATTTGATTCAAGAGCTCTTGTACCTAAAGCTACGTTATGGCATCCTGTTGTACTAGCTCTTAAGGCTCTATATCCAACTGCCACATTGGCATTAGCTGAAGTAGATGCAAAGTTAGAAGCACACAGAGCTTCAAAACCTACGGCTGTTTGTCTATCTCCTGTTGTATTTGCACAAAGAGCTCTAACTCCAAAAGCAACGTTTCCAGTGCCTGTAGAGTTTGCTTGTAAGGCTCTATATCCTAATGCTGCATTATTTACTCCCGCAGTGTTTGATATCATGACACCACTACCAATAGCTGTGTTTTGATCGCCTGTAGTGTTGGCTCTTAATGTACACCAACCCATACCTACGTTCATTGTACCTGAGGTATTACTATTCAATGCACAAAATCCTACTGCTGTATTGTTTGATGCTGTGTTAGCAAGAAGCGAATAATGACCCACTGCAGTGTTGTTAGTACCTACAGTGTTAGACTCTAAAGCAGCATTACCAACAGCTGTATTCTTAACCCCACTCGTATTGTTAATCAACGCATTACGTCCAATCGCTGTATTGTGCACACCTGTAGTGTTAGCACAAAGTGCGTTGTTTCCAACAGCCACGTTACATGCACCCGTGGTGTTATTACCCATAGCACTGGTACCAATAGCTACGTTACAGAATCCTATCGTATTAGTGACAAGAGAGTTCTGGCCTACAGCAGTGTTAAAGTTACCAGTGGTGTTATTGTAAAGGGACGATTTACCTACAGCTGTATTAGCACAGCCTATAGTGTTGAGTCTCAGAGCACTAAAGCCCACCGCTGTATTCTCTATGGCTGAAGTGTTACACAACAGTGCAAGTCTACCAATAGCTGTGTTACTAACACCAGTAGTATTCTTGTGCAGTGCGAATGATCCTAAAGCAGTGTTGTCAGAAGCTGTATTGAAATAACCAGCTGCTCTACCAATTATAGTGTTGTTGTCTCCTGCTGTAGAATTGAATGCGGCTAAATCACCTATGGCTGTGTTATACTTACCAGTTATATTACAACGTAAAGCTGAGTTACCTACAGCAGTGTTACAGCCTCCAGATGTATTAGCTAAGAGTGCTGATATACCAAATGCGGTGTTATTTGAACCTGATGTATTTCCTTGTAGTGCACTATTACCAACTGCTGTATTATTAAGACCAGTTGTATTACTACATAAAGCATTAGTACCAATAGCAACTAAGTTACTAACTGTATTGTTAAATAATGCACTTACACCAATAGCAACATTATAGCCTCCTGCTGTGTTTTTACACAAGGCTTCTGTACCTATTGCTACGTTATTATTACCAGTTAGATTAGCGGTAGCAGCTCTACCACCAATAGCTATGTTTTGAGTACCGATTGTATTTGTACACAAAGCACTTAATCCTATAGCAACATTGAGTGTACCGCTAATATTAGCTCTTAATGCACAAACACCTACAGCTGTATTGTTTACACCTGTAGTGTTTTGACGAAGTGCTTGGTCTCCAATAGCAACGTTATTAATACCTACTGTGTTAGTGTATAAAGCTTCTTTACCAACACCTACGTTACAGTTTCCTGTTGTGTTAGCACGTAGAGCACATATACCAACTGCCACATTATAAGCACCTATTGTATTACATTTTAGTGCATTATAACCAACTGCTGTGTTACGACCACCTGTAGTGTTGGCCTGCAGTGAAAACGCACCAAGAGCTGTGTTACATGTACCAGTGGTGTTAGTAACCAAGGAAAAGTAACCTAATCCTGTATTTAATGCACCAAGAGTATTAGCTCTCAATGCAGAAAAACCTACAGCTGTATTATTATTTGCTGTGTTAGCCTCTAATGTTCTTGTACCTAGTGCAGTGTTACATTGACCACTAACATTAGCTCTTAAGGCACGATATCCAACAGCTACATTTGCATTAGATGATGTAAAACTTGAGTTTGAAATACAGAGGGCTTCAAAGCCAATAGCCACCTGAGCTCCACCAGTTGTATTTGCACAAAGAGCATTTTTACCTACAGCAGTATTATTTATACCAGTTGTGTTAGAAATCATTGTTAAATTTCCCACAGCAACATTAGAATTTCCTGTTGTATTATTTCTTAATGCAGAAGTACCAAGTGCTGTGTTATAACATCCTGTTGTGTTAGATTGAAGAGCAGCATACCCTACTGCAACGCTTGGAGTAGACGACGTACCTCCAAAGTTGGAAAGGCGTAATGCTCTGTGACCTATAGCAACATTAAAACCACCTGTTGTGTTTGTATACAATGCATCACTTCCAATTGCAACATTTCTTGTGCCTGTTGTGTTCCTATTTAGTGCGCATGAGCCTATTGCAGTATTACAAATTCCTGCAGTGTTAGCTTCCAATGCCCTTGTACCGAGAGCTGAGTTACTTACACCATTTGTGTTAGCGCTCAATGCTCTATATCCTACAGCAACGTTTGCAGTTACAGATGTTGAAGCGAAGTTTGATGAACATAGAGCTTCAAAACCTACAGCTACTTGTTGACCTCCTGTTGTGTTACACCTTAGTGCATTTTTACCAGTAGCGGTATTATTAATACCTATTGTATTAAAAGCTAAAGCGGCAGATCCCACTGCTGTGTTACAACTTCCAGTAGTACTACAGAATAAAGCATATGCACCTAAAGCTGTATTTTCACTTGGTGTAGTGGCTACTTGCAAAGCAAGATGGCCCAATGCTGTATTAGCAATACCTGTGGTGTTTGCTCTTAATGCACATAATCCTACACTTGTATTATTAAATCCTGTAGTATTTTCTCTTAGTGCACAGGCACCAAAAGCAGTGTTATTTGAAGCTGTGCTTGTACACAATGCATGGAATCCCATGGCGGTATTATTATTACCGCTACTATTAGTGCATAATGCTCTAGCTCCTACAGCTGTATTATTAACTCCTGTTGAATTCTTGTCAAGAGTTAAATCACCAACAGCTGTATTATATTGTCCTGTAGTATTTAATCTTAAAGCTGATCTTCCTAAGCTTGTATTATATGCACCAGTAGTATTAGATCTTAATGCATAAGTACCAATGCCTGTATTATTACTTGCTGTGTTACAGCACATACTACCCCAACCTACACTGGTATTATTTGTACCAACTGTGTTTGCTCTAGATGAATAATAACCTACAGCTACGTTTCTTGTACCTGTAGTGTTTGATCCAAGAGAAGCAAAACCCACTGCAATATTTCCTGCTCCTGTTGTATTATTTCTGAGTGCATTAGAACCTAATACCACGTTATATGCACCTGTTGTATTACTTCTTAATGCACAGAAACCTATTGCTGTGTTATTTGAGGCTGTATTGGAATACAAAGCTAAATGGCCTATACCTACGTTATTCTGTCCAACACCATTAGTACGTAAAGCACTATCACCAACTGCCACATTAAATTTACCTGTAGTGTTAGCAATTAATGCTGCCCATCCCATACCTATATTACTGTAGCCTGTAGTGTTAGCTTGTAATGTATAAGCACCAACACCTATATTGTTGTTACTAGCATTAGCTCTTAATGATCTATATCCTATAGCTACAGTTGAATTACCTCCTGCACCATACTGCATAGCACAGTTACCAACCACTGTATTTCTTTGACCTCCTATATTGCTTTGTGAAGCAAGAAATCCTATGGCTATATTTTGCGTACCTGTTGTGTTACTTCTTAATGCACAAAAACCTACAGCGGTGTTGTTTGATGCTGTGTTGCAAAGCAATGCAGTATATCCTACAGCCGTATTATTTGAACCAACAACATTTAGTCCTAATGCTGCTGAGCCTACTGCTGTATTGAAGCATCCTGTAGTATTTGAACCTAGTGTATAATTCCCTAATGCTGTGTTATGATTTGCTGTAGTATTTTTCCAAAGTGATAATCTACCAAAAGCCGTATTTGCTAAACCAGTTGTATTTGCTGGTAAAGAGGCGTAACCAAGAGATGAATTATAATTACCAGTTGTATTACTACGAAGTGCTAAATAACCAACTGCTGTATTTTGAGCACCTGTTGTATTACTTCTCAACGCACAAAAACCTATTGCTGTGTTGTTGGAGGCTGTGTTGCATAATAAAGCAAGATAACCAATACCTACGTTATTAACTCCTGTAATATTATCTCTTAAAGCCAAGAACCCAACTGCAACGTTTCTAGTGCCTGATGTATTGTTTCTTAAAGCACAATGTCCGATACCAATATTACCTTCAGCACAAGTGTTACAGAACAATGCTGAGTAGCCTATTGCAATGTTTTGATTTCCTGTTGTATTGTTTCTAAGAGTGCAAACACCTATAGATACGTTTTGAGTACCAGTAGTATTACTTCTTAATGCAAAGAATCCAACTGCTGTATTGTTTGATGCTGTATTACAATATAAAGCGTTTCTACCGATTGCTACGTTATTATCTCCTACTGTGTTAGATATGAGGGCGTAATGTCCTAGTGCCACGTTATCAGAGCCTGCAGTGTTAGCTTCCATAGAGGCTCTACCTACAGCTACGTTTCTGTTACCACTAGTGTTTAGACGGAGACTAGCGTGTCCTACTGCTATGTTATTACTTCCAGTTGTATTGCAGGATAAAGCATTTGCACCTAAGCCTGTGTTTTGAAGTCCTGTTGTATTACTAAATAAAGCAGCTGTACCTACCGCTGTGTTACTTACTCCTGTTGTATTATACCGTAATGCTGAGGTACCTACTGCGGTATTATTAGATTCAGTATTAACTCTTAAGGCATAAAATCCAAGACCTGTATTATTCGCTCCTGTACTATTAGCCCACAATGCTCTTGCTCCAAATGCTGTATTATTTCCTCCTGATGTGTTGGTCTCCATTGCTTGCCAACCCATTGCTGTATTGTAAGCGGCTGTATTAGAACAAAGTGTTCTAAAGCCTACAGCTGTACTTCCTCCATTTGTTGTATTGGCTGCTAAAGCTGCTCTACCAACTGCTGTATTATATCTTCCTATTGTGTTACTAGAAAGAGCGGAAACACCTATGGCTGTGTTGGCATTACCTGTTGTATTGGAAAATAAGGAACTTCCTCCTAAAGCTACGTTGTAAGAACCTCCAGTGTTTAATCTCATTGCACTTGTTCCAACTGCTGTATTAGATCCTCCTGTTGTATTTGTTAAAAGTGCATAGAAACCCAATGCGTTATTGTCTGCACCAACAGTATTAGACCTTAATGCTTTGTATCCTACTGCTGTATTTGGTGTACCAGTAGTATTACTATTTAATGCATAGAATCCAACAGCTGTGTTATTAGATGCTGTGTTAGCACGAAGTGCTTTATCTCCAATAGCAACATTTTTTATACCTACTGTATTAGTATACAAGGCATCTACTCCAATACCTATGTTATATGCACCTGTTGTATTACTTTTTAGAGCATCTGGTGCTATTGCAATATTACGGCAACCAATTGTATTATTTACTAATGCACATCTACCAATAGCTGTATTAACAGTTCCTGTAGTGTTTGATGCTAGTGCTTTATAACCTACAGCTGTATTTAATGCACCAGTGGTATTACTCCTCAAAGCACAAAATCCTACAGCTGTGTTGTTTGATGCTGTGTTACAATAAAGAGATTGATATCCAACAGATACGTTACTGTTTCCTGTAGTATTAAATTTAAGAGCATTAACACCTAAAGCTGTATTACAACCACCAGTAGTATTACAAGCTGAAGAAACAGCTCCAAAAGATGCGTTACTAGCTCCTGTTGTGTTTTTAGCCAAAGCAAAAGAACCTACACCAGTATTATATGTTCCAGATGTATTGCTAGCTAAAGCACATATACCTACTGCAACACTACTTATACCAGTAGTATTAGCCCTTAATGCACAAAATCCTACAGCCGTATTGTTTGATGCTGTATTACAGCGTAGACTTTCATTACCAACAGCTACGTTACATCCACCTGCTGTGTTAGCTCCTAATGAACTATTACCAATAGCTACGTTACATCTACCTATTGTATTTGCTTGTAAAGCACTTGCTCCAATTGCACTGTTATATCCTCCTGATGTATTTGCTTGTAAAGCGCTTCTACCAATTGATGTATTATAGTTTCCAGTAGTGTTAGCAAATAATGAACAAAGACCAAATGCTGAATTTCCTGCACCGGTGGTATTGGATCTTAATGCACATGATCCAACTGCTGTACTGTTAGCTCCGGTTGTATTGAGTCTAAGAGCGTCTGCACCTACAGCTACATTATTACCTCCTATTGTATTGCTAGCTAATGCATTAGCACCTACTCTTACGTTGGTGATTACGTTTCCCCCACCTTCGCCTACACAAACTCCATTGAATATAGAATCGCAGGTCGTTGACAGCGATCCAGTTACTTGAGAATTCTCTAGTGCTATGAGGCCATTCCTGGCTACAAATTCATTTGGCATTTTACTCTACCTTAGTTCACTTTCCCTAAGGTGGGGGATTTGAATATAAATATCAACCAATGTCACTTCCTGATATAGGATTTGACCATTCTGGTGTAGATAAAATGGCTAAAATCTCGTCATAAGTATATGGCCCTTCTTTGGTAGTTAGGTTGGCTACACAATCTGGCATAGTGCCATCCCACTTTACAAAGGTTTTTTGCTCGTCTACTGACTTACGGACAGTGTCAGCAGATGTTTCTAGTACTTGTGAAAAGTCAATTTGAGGTAGTTCTGATACATTAAAGATCATGAACTCTCTGTTTGGGTAGTCTTGTTGTATTTGTTCTTCCATTGTTTATAAGTTAAAGCGTGATTTTTGTGCGTTGTAGTTTTGGAGAATTTCTGTTGCTGATAATGCTCGGTTGTAAATTTGAACGTTTGCTATGTTTCCATTTAAAAAAAGTACAGGTGTTCGTTCTGTTCCTATTAATAAATTAGATGTACTAGTTAAATTACTTGTGCTAACAGAGGCATTAGTTTGTGACGACTCTAATACTCCATTCACATAAGCAATTACTGTATTTGTACTTCTATTAACAGTAATTACAGTATTAAACCACTGGCCTGTATTTAAAGTTGTTGTTCCAAGAAGACCGGTAAGAGGTCCTACAAAAACACCAGTTCCAGCTGCTAATTCACATGAAAGTTTGTTTGTGTATAACAGCATTTGAAATCCTGTCATAGGATTTGTACTAGTAGCTTTACATACTAATCCAGTATAATTAGAAGCGGATGCTGTATATCTAACCCAGCAGGATAAAGTAACACTAACTGAGGTTCCTATATCTAATGTTGTTCCCACACTTGAAGAAACAAAATCATTAGTCCCATCAAACACAATACTTCCTCCATTAGCACTACTAAACGTAGGTCCATTAGTTAATGTTCCACTAAGACCACTAGTGCTCAAATCCCTCCAAGTAGTACCTGACCCAGGATACGAATTCCTATCAGCAGCATCTAGTGCTAATACTAGACCATTTGTTACTATTTGACCAAAAGAATATTGTACTGCCATAACTTTATAGATTGAATCTGGTTTTAGTTGCGTTGTAATTTTGAAGGATTTCGGTTGCGCTGAGGGCGCGATTATAAATTTGAGTATTCGCTATACTACCAGAAAAATAAGATCCATTACCTGGACCTGGGGCTCCTATAGATAGGGCCGTTGTATTTCCTACAAATGAGCCTGATCCTATAGTTGTTGTACTACTGTATGTGTTTCCTCCATTTATATAACATGATAGAAGCGTATTAATTCCATCGTAATTTACTACGTATGTAAATTGATTCCAAGTGTTGTATAGGATAACGTTATTTGGAAAAATAAATTGAGGCGCGGTTGCTAAGTTACCACTGACACTCATTCTAATGTTTGAAGTTTGAATTTGATTTGCGGCATTTCCGCCTGCACCTACGGTAATAGATATGCCGCTAGTATTGTATATATTTTTATTTAAAATTGAGTACAAAGTAAAAGCTACAGATATCGTAGGAATATTTACCCATGTTGAATATGTAAAATAACTTCCAGTTAAGTAGGTATTAGAATTAGCTATAGAAACATTATTATTACTTCCGTTAAAAGCTAATATTCCGTTATTACTATTAGAATAGACAGGAGAATTGGCAATAGTACCACTATTATTATTTCCACTTAAATCCCTCCAAGTAGTACCTGACCCAGGATATGAATTCCTATCTGCGGCATCTAGTGCTAATACTAAACCATCTTGTATGATATCTGGTCCACCTGATATTCCCATTGGTTATAGGTTGAAGCGTGATTTTTGAGCATTATAGTTTTGAAGTAGTTCATCATTACTTAATCTTCTACTATACAAGTAAACAGCATATACTCTTCCTTTATATAACCTACTGTTGAAAGTATGAGATATAGTTGATACTGATAAACCTTCACCTAAAGCACCAAGATAAAAGTCTTGGCTAAGTGTTCTTCCTCCAGGTACTATAAAATATCCTGATGCGTTGGTTGATAAATTAGATTCTCCATTTATCATGAACGATGATACGTAATTTAGTTGAAAGTCAGCACTATTTGGAGCATTAGGTGCTACTGCTCTAAAAGTCCCGCCTTGCGTTCTTAAAGAATTATCTCCAGTAACTGAGGCACAAACTAAACCTGCTAATTCTACGATAGTAGGATCGAATCTACCCCAAAAGCATATAGTCTGTACTGTAACAGCAGAAAATGTAGCATAGTCGTCTACACCATCAAATACAATACTTCCGCCATTTGCACTATTGAAAGTAGGTCCGTTAGTTAACGTTACATTTCTACCGTTCCCGCTCATATCATACCACGTAGTCCCGGATCCGGGGTAGCTATTCCTATCAGCAGCATTAAGTGCCAATACTAAACCATTTGTTACTATGGAACCACCGTTTGCAAATGCCATGTTACTCTTGTGTTGCTACTGGTGCTATTTGTTGTGCACGATAAAGTCTTCCAGATGGATCTTGAGCTTGCAGTTCATCTGCTTTAGCCTGACATTCGGCTTCATTATCGTATTCATAAATTGGATCATTAGGGTTTAGATGAGCTACCCAGATCTGATCGTTTCCTGGAATAAACTGCATTTGTACTTGCCAAATCATAGTTAATTGTTTTATATAAATATTTACATGAATGTACCGATTGACTTGATTCTCCAACCACTTGTATTGGTCTGGACGTTGAAGAGAACGTCTGATCCTACCAAAGATACTGAACAAGTAACCGGCGTAGTTGAACCAACGTCTAGAGTAGAGTTGTCTGTGAATTGAACGTTAGCACCGTTCCATACTGCTAACATTTCACCTGTTCTAGCATTGGCTCCATTAGATACAGTGTATTTAAAGAAGCCTGATGTATAAGACCCGGTAGCTTGAGTAAACAAGTTGTTAGAGCCTACAACTGATGAAGCTACACTAGCATAGTCAGTTAATGTTTGATCAAATATTAGCTGATTCTGTATAGTGAAGTTCGTAGCAAAGCTAGAAGTAGCTGCGTAAGAAGCAGATGTTACTGATAACGAACTAGTAGTTTGATAGAATAGTTGACCTGTAGAAACATTGTAACCAACTACGTTTGTCTGGTTAGCATTAGACAAGCTAGGGAACCTGATAGAACCTGTAGCAGTTAAGTTAGATGAGAAGTTACCGTCTCCTGTTACGTCTAATCTATATGCTGGAGCTATATTATTAACACCTAAGTTACCGTCAGCAGTAATACGAACTCTGTCTAGATTGTTCGTTCTAAACTGCATAAATGCATTCTGACGATTTAAGAAATACACTTCTCCTGTGCTTTCTAAACCGATTTGAAAACCATTACTTGCTCCTGTTCCGCTATTAGTATTGTTTAACGATATATAAGAGACAGTGTTTCCAAATACATTAAGTTGGTAATTATTAGCATTAGCGCCTATTACCATACTTCCAGAAACTTGAAGTGGAGCTACCGGTGTAGCAGTTCCTATTCCAACATTACCACCCAAGATCCAGTGATTTCCTGAACCACTTACTCTTAAGCTACCAGTAAATTGTTGTACATTTGATGGTAAGTTACCAAAGATATTACTGCCTGATGAGAAAACAACACTAGATGTAACAGTTTGTACAACAAGCGTCTGAGCAGTTATAGTATTGTTAACTAGTAGATTAGATGCTGTTGCGTTTTGTCTAATTAAGAAATTATCAGCAGATGAAGCCGTTGCTGCAAAAGAAGCTGATACAGCGTTGAGTACAAAACTAGCTGTTGTAGCATTGAGTGCCCAACTAGAAGTACCAAATAGAGATCCTGTTATATTAGGAGCAGTTAATGATCCTGTTACTTGAACAGAACCTGTTAATAAGGTTGATCCTGATACTGTTAAGTTATTAGTAATTCTAGTACTACCAAAAACATCTAGTTTAAATCCAGCATCTGTTGTTCCATTATTAATAATAACATTACCCGTATTATCTTTTATAACTAATTGATCTTTTGAAGCTGTATGATTATAAAAATGAAAATCATTATCATTAGTTTCTCTTAATCCAACTCCCCATTTTGCTGTTGGAGAAGCTAAGCTACCGTTTGCAAATTCAAACGTTGCAAAATTTGTAGTTGCTGTTCTTATGTATCTAAATACTGCATTTCCAGTAGCATTTGGTTGAACAATAATACCTAAATTATTATTTGGATTTGCAGTAACTAATAATGTATTTTGAAGTCTTGCTGCATAATTAGTTACTCCAGTAAAAGCACCATTAGCAAAAGTAGGGTTTATATCCAGTCCTACTAAAGTATCATTATTAGCAGCAGCAGTTAAAGTAGGAGTTAGATTAGTACCTCTAGCAATAGCACCAGCCGCAGTAACACTATTATTAACTAGGAGTTGAGATGTAGGCGTAAAAGCAAATGTAG
>Ga0315900_10001354_pt1 | contig 39036 bp, 44 predicted proteins | sample LakEriMetagenome_FD_203521 | JGI IMG/M metagenome (GOLD analysis project Ga0315900, IMG submission 203521) | Freshwater fungal communities from buoy surface, Lake Erie, Ohio, United States - Buoy 12 MA114 | ecosystem: Environmental > Aquatic > Freshwater > Lake > Lake biofilm | place: USA: Lake...
TTATTTGATAATAATATTGTACATACAGAAGACGAAAAATACAGCATTAATGGTATATCATATGATACCCTAATATTCGCAGTAGGTAAATCAGGTATTGATTTCGCTCAAAAACTAGCAGATGACTATAAATTACCTAATGAACCTAAATCAGTACAAATTGGTGTTCGATTTGAAGCACCACAAAAATATTTTCAAAAATTAATTGATGTTAGTTATGATTTTAAACTCTATCAAAAATTCGATAATGTTTCTTTACGTAGTTTTTGTACTAATAACAATGCCGCTTACGTGGCCGTGGAGGAAACTTATGGGGATATTACGTACAATGGCCATGCGAAAAAAGGTGAAGAATTTAGAAACGATATGACTAACTTTGGTATCCTAATGGAAATTAAAGGTATTGATAATCCATTTGAATGGAGTAGAGATGTAGTACAAAAATTCAACACAATAGAAGGTAGAGGAATATATTATTCTCCTAAAAGACGTAGAGGAGTAAGTAAAACTTCTGAAGGAATAAATGTTGAAGCTTATCAAATAGATACATTAGATATTTTTAAAGAAGCATTTGGTGAATATGCACAATATATTATTGATTTCATCGACCAAATGAATAAAGTATTTGAATTTGGTGATGATTGGGGAATGTATATTCCTGAGGTAAAATATCTATCACCAGAACCACTAGTTAACTATCAAGATTTATCATTAACAACTTATCCAAATGTACACTTTGTAGGTGATGCATTGTCAGCAAGGGGAATAACAGTTAGCGGTGCTCAAGCCATATATGTAGCTGAAAGTATTTTAAAGAAAATATAATTAGATGTTGTAATAGCAGACAAAAAACATATAAAAAATTTAAATGGAAATACAAATGGGAACAAGAAAAATTAAATTAGCAGACGGAACAATAGCACACTACATTAATGTAGACGGGAAAAATAAATTCCATAACTGGGATTCAGCAGCCCTTATTCCTCAAGGTAATAAACGAGCTGCTGAATATTATTTGTTTGGTATAAAATATACTAAAGAACAATGGGAAGATCTTAAAAAAGATGGTAACGGAGTACCCTTTTACAAAACTGCAGCAGGAAAGGCAGCAGGAGCCAGAGTATAGTCAAAATAAAGTTCATACATTTACTTTATGGCAAAATTTACTCGTATATATGAAGATGAAGATACAACAGAAACTTGGACATTTGATTTAGATAAATTTATTAGAGGTCCTATTAATGTTGATATTAAATATAAAGCGGGAGCTGAAAAGCGTATTAAACAACGTGCTAAAGATGCAAAACAAGAAAAGAAAATAGCACGTCAAATGAAGAAAATAAACAATAGAAATAAGAAATGAAAATAGGATTGACAGGAACTATGAGTGTAGGTAAAACTACATTAGCTAAAGCACTAGGTGAATTAGACCAATTTAAAGATCATAGCGTACAAACTGAACGAAGTAAATACCTAAGTAATCTAGGTATTTCATTGAATACTGATTCGACATTACCAGGTCAATTTATATTTTTAGCAGAACGTGCTACTGAATTATTACAACCTAATATTATTACAGATCGAACTATTTGGGATGTATGTTCATTTACACTATCATCTAAGTCAATAGGAGAATGGGAAAAACGTGCATTTGTTGAGGCAGCTATGCATCTTCGTGATTATTATGATGTAGTAATTTATGTATCTCCTAATGGGGTTGATATGGAAGATAATGGAGTTCGTGAAACTGATTTAAATTATCGTATGAAGATTGATTGGACTATACAAGAAGCTTTAAAAGAATATAAACCTAAAAAATTAATTCAAGTAGAAGGTACAACTGATGAACGTATTGCTATAATTTTACAAAATATTTAATATTTATATGATGAACAATTTGAATGACAATAAAATGAAAAGTAAAGAATTACGTAAAATTATACGCGAAGCTATAAAAGAAGTATTATTAGAATCAGAATCTTCTATTGAAAAAGCAGCTGAAGATGCTGAAAAAAAAGCAATAGATGCTAGAATAAAAGCACTTCAATCTAAGAAAAACGATATATCTTCTGGTAGAGCAGAAGTTGCTGAAGGAGAAATTGAAGAAATGGCTCGCACAGCTAAAGGATATAGACTAACTGATAATAATATTAATACTGAACCTTATACTAATAAACGTATTAGTGGAGTATCATTAGCTGATATTATTAATTATATTCGTGAAAATCCTGGGGCTGAGAAAAAGGATATTCAAACACAATTTAATTTTGTTCGCCCACAAATAGCTAATGCTGTTATAAATGGATTATTAGATGCTGGAGTAGTAGTAAGATTAGGAGCAGGTGGTGAAGTAGAAGCTATACCAGAACCTGGTGAAGAAGCACCTAGTCAGGCTACTGAACCTGAAGATATGTTTATGGGTAGTACAGAAAATCCATTAGCAATGTATTTTGATGGTGAACCAAATGCTGATGGTTCTGAGGATCTTGTTGAACCTGGTGAAGATGAACTTGAAAAAGTAGAACCTATTTCTTCAAAGGCATCTAATGAAGATTATAAAGCAGCTACACAATATAGAGAATTAGAACGCCGTTTAAATGCTACTAAATCTAATATTTTAAAATTAAAAAGATCAAAAGCCACTGCAGGTGACATTAAAGACAAACCGTCTGAAGAATTACAGCGTTTACGTGCTTTAAGAACATCATTAGAACAACGTATTAATAGCTTGGTTGCTAGTAGTGATTATGTTAAAAAATTAGCAGGTGTTGAAATACCAGAACCACCAACTGCTGCTCCTGAAGAAGAAACAGAAGAACCTTTAGATGAATGGACATTAAATAAATTACAATACTATGCCGGTATTATAAAATAAAATATATGCAATTTATAAAAAATAATTTTTTAAGTTTTGTTGTTTTAGTTCTTTTAGTAGTTATCTTATTACAAAGAGGTTGTGAAAAATCAACTCCTTCTTTACCTACTGTAAAGAGAGATACAATTTGGGTTACTAAAGATTCTTTAATAATTAGTAAACCTCAAGTAATTAAAACTATTACTATAGGTTCACATGACACTACTATTATAAATCATTATACACCAGATACAAACTATGGAAAATTAGTTAAACAATATCAAGAAGTTGTAAATCAACTACTTGCAATTAATATCCATAAAGATTCATTACGAATTGATACAAATGGGTATGTAAAAATAACTGATAGTGTACAGAAAAATCTTATTGTAGGAAGATCTACAGAAGTAAATATTAAATATCCTGTTATAAAAGAAACTATAACTATTCCTTATAAACCTGTTAGTCAACTCTATATAGGTGGAGGATTAGAAGCTACTAGAACTAATATAAACCAACTAAATTCAGGTTTATTATATAAAACTAAAAAAGATCAAATATTTGGTGCTACTATAGGATTAAACAATAATGGAAATGTAGTATATGGTGTTTCATCTTATTGGAAGCTTAAATTAAAATAACCCAACACACCCGTGAAAATTAGGTCTAACCGCAAGGTTAGACCTTTTTTTGTATATTTATATATATGACACAAACTAATATTAAAGAAATAATCAAACAGGAATATATCAAATGCGCCATGGATCCTGTTCATTTCTTTCGCAAATATTGCTACATTTCACACCCTCAAAAAGGAAGAATATTATTCCATTTATACCCATTCCAGGAAGAAGTATTAAATGATTTTAGAAATAATCGTTTTTCTATTATTAATAAATCACGCCAATTAGGTATATCTACTTTAGTTGCAGGATTTTCTTTATGGACAATGTTGTTTAATAAAGATAAAACTATACTTTGTATTGCAACAAAACAAGAAACAGCTAAAGGGATGGTAGATAAAGTACAATTTATGTACAATAATTTACCTTCTTGGTTAAAAGGTAAAGAAAAACCATTATCAGATAATAAATTATCTTTAAAGTTAGCTAATAATTCTCAAATAATTGCAACATCAGCAGCATCAGATGCAGGTAGATCCTATGCTGTATCTTTACTATTAGTAGATGAGGCTGCTTTTATTGAAGGAATTGATAAAATTTATACAAGTATTAAACCTACAATTGCAACAGGGGGAGGAATTATTGCATTATCTTCTCCTAATGGAATTGGTAATTGGTTTCATAAAATGTATACATCTGCTGAATCAGGAACTGGTGAAGGTAAAGGTTTTAAAGCAATTAGATTGCCTTGGAATTTACATCCTGATAGAGATGAAGAATGGGAAAAAACAGAAAGATCAAACATGTCTCCTCGAGAATTTGCTCAAGAGTATGACTGTGACTTTTTAGGTTCTGGAAATTCTGTTATTGAATCAGACACATTATCTTTTTATGAACAAACATTTATACAAGATCCTATTGAACGTCGTTTTATGGGTGGCGATTTTTGGATTTGGCAGTATCCTGATTATAATAAGCAGTATTTGGTTTGCGCTGACGTGGCTCGCGGTGATGGTTCGGACTATTCAGCGTTTCATATTATTGATGCAACAACGTGTGAACAAGTTGCTGAATATAAATCACAAGTTGATACTCGTACTTATGGAAATATGTTGGTATCTGTTGCTACTGAATATAATAATGCTTTACTTGTAGTTGAAAATGCAAGTGTAGGATGGGATGTTATAAACACTATTATAGAAAAACAATATCCTAATTTATATTATTCACCTCGTGTCTATGGAGAAATGCATATAGATAAATGGATGGCTAAAATGGATTCTGAGCAAACAGTTCCTGGCTTTACTATGTCCGCTAAAACAAGACCTCTTGTTGTCTCCAAAACAGAAGCGTATATTAGAGACAGACAATTTATTTTTCACTCAAAACGATTATTAGAAGAATTAAGAGTATTTATTTGGATGAATGGTAAACCACAAGCACAAAATGGATATAACGATGATTTAGTAATGTCATTAGGAATAGGATTATTTACTCGTGATACAGCAATGAAATTTTATGAACAAGGAATGAATATGACTCGTCAAAATATAAATAATATAACTAAAACTTCAGCAGTAATAATGCCGGGTCCTACAAATTTTAACAATCCTTATAAAATGGATTTAGGAAATGGCAACATTGAAGATTTAACATGGGTAATAGGATAAATAAATATTTATAATCATAATAAAATATAAAAATGGCCGAACAAAATAATAGCGGTTTATTTGATAGATTATCTCGCTTATTTAACACAGATGTTATTATAAGAAATGTTGGAGGTAAACAATTAAAAACTGTAGATGTAGACAACATTCAATCTTATGGCAATGTTAAAACAAATGCTTTAATTGATAGATTTACTAAATTACATCGTTATGGCGCTAATATGCCATATAATCCTACAATGAATTATCAAACACTTCGTCTTCAGTTATATACTGATTATGAAGCTATGGATACTGAGTCAATTATTGCTTCTACTTTAGATATTATAGCAGATGAATCTACTTTAAAAAATGAAGTAGGAGAAGTATTACAAATTAAAAGTTCAGATGAAAATATACAACGAATATTATACAATTTATTTTATGATATTTTAAATATTGAATTTAATCTTTGGGTTTGGACTCGCAATATGTGTAAATATGGAGATTTTTATTTACATTTAGAAATTGCAGAAAAATTTGGAGTATATAGTGTAACACCATTATCCGTTTATGATATGGTACGTGAAGAAGGTCAAGATCCTAATAACCCTTCTTCAGTAACATTTAAAATTAACCCATCAGTAATAGCATCTGGTGGTGTAAGTACACGTTTAGCAGATAGAGAAGGTAGAATTACATTTGAAAATTATGAAATAGCTCACTTTAGATTAATAACAGATGCTAATTATTTACCTTATGGTAGATCATATATTGAACCTGCTCGTAAAACATATAAACAATATGTACTAATGAAAGATGCAATGTTATTGCATCGTATTGTACGCGCCCCAGAAAAACGTGTATTTACAGTTAATGTAGGTAATATACCCGCTAATGAAGTTGATGGGTATATGCAGAAGTTAATGCAAAAAATGAAAAAAACTCCTTATGTAGATAATCAAACAGGTGAATACAATTTAAAGTATAACCTAATGAATATGATGGAGGATTATTATTTACCTACTCGTGGTAATGATAGTACAACTAAAATTGATACATTAAAAGGATTAGAATATCAAGCTATAGATGATGTTAACTTTTTACGTGATGAAATGTTAGCAGCATTAAAAGTACCTAAAGCATTTTTTGGATTTGAAAAAGATCTTGAAGGTAAAGCTACATTAGCTGCTGAAGATATTCGCTTTGCTCGTACCGTTGAACGCATTCAACGCATTATGTTATCTGAATTATATAAAATTGCTTTAGTGCATTTATATGTTCAAGGATATGATGGTGCTTCTTTAACTAATTTTGAATTACAATTAACTAATTCTTCAATTATATTTGAACAAGAAAAAGTAGCATTATGGAAAGAAAAGGTTGATTTAGCAAAAAATATTCAAGATACAAATTTACTCCCATCAGATTGGATATATGATAATGTATTCCAATTTAGTGAAGATCAATACGATGAATACCGTGATTTAGTAATTCAAGATAAAATGCGTGCCTTTAGATTAGGTCAAATTGAAAATGAGGGTAATGATCCTGCTAGAACAGGTAAATCATATGGTACACCACACGATTTAGCATCATTATATGGTAAAGGTAGAATGGGACAAAATGGAGAAGTACCTGGTGGATATGATGAAAAACGTCCAATTGGTCGTCCTCAAGAAAAAGCATCTATTATTAATACACAAGAAGATCCATTAGGTAAAGATAGAACTGGTAGAATTGGTAATAATACTTTATCCACTCCTAATGAAACTGGTGAAGGAACACCAAAAGGTGGGTCACCAATAGCAATAGCTGAATCTTATAAAATAAAAAATTCATTAGGTTCTATACCTAAAGAAATGAGAAAAGAAATTGTATTTGGACCTGATCAAGAACCATCACTACTTAATGAAAATAATATTAAAGGACTATAGATAATAACATATTTATAGATAGTGCCATACTACTACACATTATGAATAAAATAAAACATTCAAAGTACAAAAACACTGGTATTTTATTTGAACTTTTAGTTAGACAGATTGCATCTGATACAGTATCTGGTAAAGATTCTGCAGCAATTAACATTGTTAAAAAATATTTTAATAAAACTGAACTAGCAAAAGAACATAAATTATACCAAGCTGTTATAACCAGCAAGGCATTAACTGAAGGTAAAGCAGAATTATTAATTACATCAATACTTGAAATATCTTCACGTTTAAATAAAACGGCTTTACGCAAAGAAAAATATAATTTGATTAAAGAAATTCGCAATAGTTACGATATTGAGGTATTCTTTAAAGCAAAAATTAATAACTATTCACAATATGCTGCTGTATCTAATTTAATTGAAGCACATGGATCATTAGAATTTATTGAACCTTCTCAAATTATAGATAATAAGATAACATTACTAGAACATATTACTCGTAAAGAAGTTAATGTTGAAGGTGTTAAAGATCGTGTATTAGAAGAATATAGTAAAATGGACACTGGTACCCGCATTTTAGCTTATAAAATAATGTTAGAAAAATTTAATGAAAAATATACTGTTTTATCTAATGTTCAAAAATTAATATTGAAAGAATATATTAATAATGTGTCTAATACTACTAAACTAAAAGAATTTGTTAATGAGCAATTTAATTTAATTAAAAAAACTTTAAATAATTTAGCTCAAACTGTAACAGATAAAACTACTCAAATTAAATTAGCTGAGGTAGTTACATTATTGCAACCTTTAGATAAAAATCAAAATGTAAAAGATGAGAATATTGTTTCTCTTTTACAGTTTCACCAATTAATTAATGAGTTAAAAGCAGTAAAATAGGTGAACATTAAAGAATATATAAAGCAAATTGTTCGCGAATTGTTAGATGAAGAATCTACAACAGCCAATGTGCCTGGTTATTCTACTCCATACGCGTTCTCTAAAAAAGGACAAAAAACAAACGCTGCTACAAAAGCTTCTGAAGGTGAAGGAATGAAAAGAGTACCTAAAGGGATGCCAAGTGATTCTAAAGTATACGACTATAAATCATTTTTTGGTAAAAAACCAACTTACAAACTATATAAAGAACATATGAATATTCAAGATATTATTAAGCAAGAATTGCTAAACGAAGCAACATATAAACAATTTAAAAATGAAGTTAAATACAGAACTAAAGCTGAACAACTTCATAAAGCAATGCGTGAAGTAAAGCGTAAATTAAATGAAATTGATCGTATTGTTGATTATACCCAACGCATGAAGCAAGAATTAAGTGAAGGAGATGGTGTAAAATATTGGGGAAGAACAGAAAAAGCAGTTACTCAAATAGCAGAGATGGTAAATCATTTAAATAATAAAGTAAATAATCTTAAACAATAATGGCAAAATCTAAATCTGCAGGAAGTAGCCAAAAAATATCTTTTGGTAAACGTAAAAGAGGAAAAGCACAAAAATCTTATAATAAACACGACCGAACTGAAAAAAATTATAGAGGACAAGGAAAATAAAATAACATGAAAAGTATAGCAAACCAATACCGCGATTTAAAAGAAGGTAAAATATCCCAAGCGAATTTTATGAGAAATATTCGCATGACTTTTCCTCAATATGTTACTAATGTAACATCATTTGATGATTCTATAAAAATTCTTAAAAACAAAGGAATTTTAGTTGAGTCAATGGGGCCTGAAGAAGCAATGCGTGCTACTGCTGAAGAATTAGCTAAACAAATGGGGGACTATATTAGTGCGGTTGCTGCTTTAGAAGATGAAATGGGATTATCTCAAGCTGAAGCTATTGCTATTGCTTCTGAAATATTTCCTGAAAATGATGATGAATTTAATAATATGATTAAAAAAGGTGAAGAAGAAGAAAGTGGTAAATATACTAAATTTGATGATTTTGAAGGTGGAATTAGTGAATCAATAAATAAATCTGTAAATATTAACGGAAAAACAGAATACGGTCAATTTGATGAAAAAGCCAATGTTAATTTTAACGAATTAGTAGATGGTATTACTATTGAACATGAATGCCATCCTGAAAAATCATATGATGAAATTGTTAAAATAGTAATGAAAAATCTTAAAAAAGATTCATTTTATTATACAATTTATAAATTAACAGGTACACCAGGAAATGAAATGCAAACAATGGATTCTTCAAAACCTGAAGATCACCAAATGAAATTTTATACTGAAAAAAATGCTGTTGATAAGGCTAGAGGAATGAAAAAAGTTAAAGTTGAAAAAAAGAAAATAAAGGAAAATAAAGAAGAAACAAATCCTCAACCATCTTCTGATAAAAAAGATGATAAAAAAGTTGAAAAACCAAAAGAATTTCGTCCTGGTGTTAATTTAGGTGCTTCATTTGAAAAATTTAAAAAACAACTTGAAGAAATGGTTCATGAAGCAATAAATGAATATTATGATGGACGTGATAATATAGATGCTGAAAATAAATAATATGAAATCCTTATTAATAGATCATACCCCATTTTATAGTGCTAAATTTACTATTGCTGAAAATAAGCAACTAGGTGAAGGTAAATCTCTTGTTACCCTTGTTGGTAAATTACAAGAAGCAGAACAAAAGAATGGTAATGGTCGTGTGTATCCTCGTGAAATTCTTGAAAGAGAAGTTAAAAAATATGTAGAGGGTCCTGTTAAAACACGTACTGCTTTAGGAGAACTTGATCACCCTGAATCATCTGTTGTAAATTTATCTAATGCTTCACATATTGTAACAGAAGTATGGTGGAAGGGTAATGATCTAATGGGTAAACTACAACTATTACCTACACCATCAGGTAACATAGCTAAAGCATTAGTAATGTCTAACATTCCTCTTGGTATTTCATCACGTGGTATGGGAAGTGTTAAACAATTAGGCGAAACTGTTGAAGTACAAGACGATTTTGAATTACTTTGTTGGGATCTTGTTAGTGTTCCTTCAACACCTCAAGCATATATGAAATTAGCTGAGGGAAAACAAATACAAACTGTCAAAGATTATAGTAAAGTTAATAGTTTAATTACAGAAATTATTTGCACAAGTACAGGGGTATGTCCTCTATGTTAATGTTTTTTGCGGTTTTTAATTTTTGCATATATTTATGGATATCCTATAATAGCTACCCACTTACATTTATGGTAGCTTGGTATTTATAAACCCACTATTAAGCTTGATCTAATAAGCTTACTTCCACAAAAAATTTAAGGAGAAAAACAAAATGAGTACAAACAAAGATTTGTTCAAAGAAGCCATCGCTGATGCTAAACAAGTACGCGAAGCTGCTCTTGCAAATGCCAAAGCTGCTCTTGAAGAAGCCTTATCACCAAAACTACAATCCATGATTTCTGCAAAATTGCAAGAAATGGAATTAGAAGAAGATGATATCGAAGAGATTGATTATATGCAACCTTACGATACATCTGATGAACAACAAAACACAGGATTTGGTAGTGTTGAACAAGGAAATCCAGGAGAAGGTGATGTAAATGGTATGATGAAAAGAGAAGGCGATGAAGATCTTGAAGAAGATTTCGATTTATCTGCTATTTTAGCTGAATTAGATGAAGAAGATTCATTAGACGAAGCTAAAAAGAAAAAAGATGAAGACGAAGAAAAAAAAGAAGTAAAAGAAGCTAAAGACGAATCCGAAGATGAAGATGAAGAATCTGAAGAAGATGAAGAATCTGATGACGAGGAAGAAGTTGAAGCTGAAGATGAAAAAATTACTGACCTTACAGTTGATCAGTTAAAAGACCTTATCAAAGATGTTATTTCTGCTGAACTAGATGCTAATGCTGGTGATGAACTAGGAGTTCCTGGTGATGAACTAGAAATGGGCGGTGGTGAAGAAGAAATGAGTGTAGATATGGGAGATGCTGGTGAAGAAGTAGGTGTAAGTGATGAAGAAGAAGTTGATTTAGAAGAATTATTAGCTGAATTAGATGCTTTAGACGAAGCTGACGACGATGATAAAGATGATATGTACGAAGCTAAGAAAAAAGACAAAAAAGAAAAAGAAGAAAAAGACGAAATGAAAGAAGCAATCGATACTATCAATGCTCTTCGTAATGAGTTAAATGAAGTAAACTTATTAAATGCTAAGTTGCTTTATGTTAACAAAATCTTCAAAGCTAAAAATTTAAATGAATCACAAAAATTAAAAGTAATTGCTTCGTTTGATAAAGCAACTACTCCGGCTCAAGCTAAAGAATTATTTGAATCTATTGAAAAATCTAATTTTGGTGCTAAGAAAACTCAAATTAAAGAATCATTAGGATTTGCTTCTAAAGCTGCTGGTGTTGCTCCTAAGGCAACAATAGTTGAATCAAATGATGTTATTACTCGTATGCAAAAACTTGCAAACATTATTAAATAAAAAATTTTAAACCCCTTAATTCAATTTAAGATGAACATTCAACAATTATTAGAAAGCTCAAACCAATACAAAGTTGTAATGGATGACGCTAAAAAATTATCCTCTAAATGGACCAAATCTGGTTTGTTAGAAGGATTAAAAGGTGAAAATGACAAGAATGTCATGGCTACCTTGCTTGAAAACCAAGCTAAACAATTAGTTACAGAAGCTAGCCAAACTGGTGGTACCAACTCACAACTTGGTGGTGGTTACAACTCAGAAAACTGGGCTGGTGTTGCTTTACCTTTAGTTCGCCGTGTATTTGGTGATATCGCTGCAAAAGAGTTCGTTAGCGTTCAACCTATGAACTTACCTTCTGGTCTTGTATTCTATTTGGATTTCAAATATGGTACAAACGTACAGCCTTTAGGTTTAAACCAATCTCTTTACAGTGCTGATCCTACTACTAACGTAACTAACCCTACTGGTTCTTTATATGGTGCTGGTAAATTTGGTTACTCATTGAACATCGCTACTCAATCAGTATTATTTACTACTGCTTCTGTAACTGGTGCTGATGTTTTCTTTGATACCACTTATGCTACTGGTAGCTTAAGAAAAATTGTTATTTCTGGATCTGCTTATGATTTAGTTTCTAGCTCTTTTGATACTTTAGGTATTAGAGCATTTAACTTTGTTTCAGGTTCTGGTGGTGTTGGTAGCATTAACACTGTTAACTTGTTACAACAGTTTACTAGACTTAGTGGTTCTAACAACGCATTAGTATTCATTACTGCTGATCTTGTTAGTATGAACCAAGCTAGTGGTTCTGGTGTATTACAATATAACAAAGCTACTACTCCTGCTGCTCGTGGTGATTTCGAAGATGCATTCGGATCTGCTACTGCTGGTCAGATTTCTCAAGCTCAACCTATCAATATTCCTGAAATTAACGTATCGTTAAAATCTGAGCCTATTGTTGCTAGAACTCGTAAGTTAAAAGCACAATGGACTCCAGAATTTGCTCAGGATCTTAACGCTTATCATAGTGTAGATGCTGAAGCTGAATTAACTGGTATCTTATCTCAATATATTTCTATGGAAATTGATCTTGAGTTATTAGATATGTTGATTCAAAACGCCTTCACTGTTGATTACTGGAGTGCTAATAACAACATTGTATGGAATGGTACTTCATTTGTATCAGCTGCTTCTGCATTCTTTAATACACAAGGTGGTTGGTATCAAACTTTAGGTACTAAACTACAAAAAGTATCTAACAGAATTCACCAATTAACTTTAAGAGGTGGTGCAAACTTTATGTGTATCTCTCCGACAATTGCTACTATCATTGAATCAATCCCTGGATTTGCTTCTGATGGTGATGGTGAAAAATCAGAGTTTAACTTTGGTATTCAGAAAGTAGGTAGCTTAAACAGCCGCTACAAGGTTTATAAAAACCCATACATGACTGAGAACGTAATCTTAATGGGTTACAAAGGTAATCAGTTCTTAGAGTGTGGTGCTGTATTTGCTCCTTATGTACCATTAATCATGACTCCATTGCTTTACGATCCAAATACCTTCACTCCACGTAAAGGTTTGATGACTCGTTACGCTAAGAGAATGATTCGTCCTGACTACTACGCTAAGGTGTATGTACACGGTTTAGATACTGTCTAATCCTAATATAACTTAGCCCCGTAAGGCTATAAATAAGAGACCCGAACTTAATGTTCGGGTCTTCTTTTTTATATTTATATCAAATAATGTTATATGAAAGAACCTAACCGGGAAAGAAAAAATGATATTAAAGCTATTAGTTCTATTCAATTAAATGAAGAACAAAAAGAAGCAAAACGATTAATAATAGAAAACCAAATTGTAGTTATAACAGGTAGAGCAGGATCAGGTAAATCATTAGTATGTGCTCAAGCTGCACTAGATTTTTTAAAGAAAAAACAAATAAATTGTATTTACAATACACGAGCAGCAATTGAAGTGGGTAAATCATTAGGATATCTTCCAGGAGCATTAAATGAAAAATTTGATCCTTATATGGAAGCTCTTATTGAAAATCTTAATAAATGTTGCACCAATAAGAATGAAGTACCTAATTTAATAGAAGAAGGTAAAATAAAAGCACTACCAGTACAATTTATTCGTGGTAAAACAATTGATGATATTCTAATAGTAGAAGAAGCACAAAACCTTACTAAAGGAGAAATGTTAGCTATATTAACTCGTTTAGGAAAAAGTGGTAAAATTGTTATTAACGGTGATAATGAACAGACCGATATCAACTCCAAAACGGGCGAAATAAACGGCTTAAATTATGTTATCGAATTATCTAAAAAAATCGAAGAAATTAAGTGGGTTAAGCTTAAAGAAAACCACAGATCCGATTTAGTTGGTAAAATACTTGAATACGAATACGGAAAGTAGTTATATTTATACGTGATAAATACTACTTAATAATGAACGTAGCAATTTGGAATGGAACATCAGCATTTAATCCTGGCCAAACACCATTTGGATTTTATGATACAGATACTGAATTTTCAGGATCTGCAGATAAAGTAGCACAATGGTGTGCAAGTCGTCTAGGATACCCCTTAGTAGAAGTTGAATTACAATCAGGATCATTTTATGCTGCTTTTGAAGAAGCAGTTACTACTTATGGTAATGAAGTATACCAATGGAAAGTTCGCGAAAATTATCTTAATTTAGAAGGTACTACAACAGGAAATTCATTAAATAATGCTGTTGTAACACCTAATATGGGTAGCATAATTCGAATCTCAGAAACATATGCTACTGAAGCGGGAACTGGTGGAAAAATTAATATATATACTGGTTCATGTACCTTAATATCAGGAGTACAAGATTATGATTTACAAGCAGCTGTATCGGCTTCAGGTATAACTGGATCTATTGAAGTAAAAAAAGTATTTTTTGAATCTCCTCCTGCAATTGTTCGTTATTTTGATCCATATGCAGGTACAGGTACTGGTATTCAATCACTACTTGAAACCTTTGGGTTTGGACAATTTTCACCTGGTATTAACTTTTTATTAATGCCTATTTTCTTTGATGTAATGAAAATTCAAGCTATTGAATTTAATGATCAAATTAGAAAATCAGCATTTTCATTTGATTTAGTAAATAATAAATTAAGATTATTTCCTATACCTACAACAGTTACTCCAGGATACAATGATAAATTATGGTTTCATTATATATTAGTAGATGAAAGAAATAATCCTGTAGTAGATAGTAGAACTAATTTAGTTACTAATGTATCAAATGTACCATACCAAAATCCAGTTTATCTACAAATTAATTCAATTGGTAAACAGTGGATTCGTCAATATGCTTTAGCTTTAATAAAAGAAACTTTAGCATATGTTAGAGGAAAATATGGTACAGTACCTATTCCTGGAGCTGAGGTAACATTAAATCAACAGGATTTATTAACTGATGCTAGAAAAGAAAAAGAAGATCTTTTAACACAATTACGTGCAACTTTAGATGTAACATCTCGTAAAACACAACTTGAAAATCAAGCTAGTGAAACAGAATATATTCAAAAACAACTAAATAATATACCTCTCCCAATTTATATTTTCTAAATGATTAAATTAATAGACATATTAACAGAAGCTCTTGTATTATATAAAATTGAAGTATTAATTAAAACTTCAAAAAATGTTAACCAAGTATTTATTTATAATGAAATTAGAGGATTAAAGGACGTAGTAGTAGTTACTGTTGAACAAAATGATTTTCTTAGAAGTAAAAGTACTGATAAACACCAATATGCTTTACTTAAAATAAAGTATCTTGCTTTAAAAGAACCTAAAGCTGCTATTGACTCAATTAAAATGGATGCTTTATCAGCTAATAAAATACAAGGTTTATTACAGTTTATTCCGCGCTTTAACACTATTGAAAAAGTAGGACAATACTAATAATATGAGTTTATTTGGAACCGCTCGTGATGCCTCATTAATTAGACATATCAATCGTGAATTGGTAAACAACATTATTCAACAACAAGTAGGATATTATAAAATAAATTTAGAAAGATCTGAACATAATTTATATGGTGAAGCTAATGGTACTAAAATATTTAATGATCCTGTATTAATAAATTGCTTAATAGAAAGAACACCACCTGAGTGGACTACAGATAATTTTGGTCCTGATGTTAATCAAGATATAACTTGTAGATTTTTAAAAGATGATTTAGCAGGATATGATGAAGATCCTATTAACTATACAAATATAAGATATGTAGCTGGAGGGTATACTTCTACTATATCAACATCATATAATATAGTACCAGAAGTAGGAGATGTTATTGTGTGGAATAATGACTATTATGAAGTTGATAGTGTTGTAGAAAATCAACTTTTTGTAGGTAAACAACCAGAATACTCATTTTCATCTGATAATGATAATTTTGGTTTATCAATTTCAATTATTGTTACAGCACACTATGCTCGTGTTGAAACCTTAGGTATAAACTTAGAAAGATTATAATTATGATAAAATTAATAGATTTATTAGAGTTAGAGAAACCAAAAAAGATATACGCTGATAGAGAACCAGGTAAAGAAATTACTATAGCTGATTTAACACCAGAAGAATATGAAGACTTATTAAAAAAAGGATCAATATTAGTTAATTTACCTCCAGATCCTAGTCGTCCTGAAACTTCAACGTCTCAAGTAATTAGTTTACCTAAAATTGATCAAATTAAAAGAGATGTAATTCAAAATAAAAGAGAATTTGATGTATTTATGTTTTCTTCTAATCCTGATATAAAAAATACAGCTAAAGAAATTAATAAATTATATAATCAATTATTTAAAGCTATGAATGCTTTAGATAAATTATTAGCATTACAAAAACAAGGTAGAATATAATGCCACGCCCTATAAAACCAAGACCACGTACAGCTGCTGAAATATCACAAGCATCTGTTGACCCATATTTAAGTAATATGGGCAAACCAGATGGTGATGGGGAAAATGTATTTTCTAGAAATAGGGCTTTAGATATATCACATAAAAATGATGATGTAAAAGACATGGCTGTTAGTTTAACAGATATAGATCAAGCAATACACTATTATTTTAGTAATGTTATTAAACCTACAGTAATACAAAATAATACTCGTGTTCCTGTACCTATATTATATGGTAGTTCTGAAAGATGGAAAGCTGTTCAAAACGATGGATATTATCGTGATGCTGCTGGAAAGATAATGGCTCCTCTTATCATGTATTATCGTACTAATGTTGAAAAAGATAGAAATTTAGGTAATAAATTAGATGGTAATAAAAGTCATTTATTTCAAGTATTTGAAACTAAATATAATGCTAAAAACTTTTATGATAATTTTTCTGTTTTAACTAATAGAATACCTTCAAAACAATACTATGTTTCTGTAGTACCTGATTATGTAACCGTAACTTATGATTGTGTTTTATTTACAAACTTTGTAGAACAAAACAATAAATTAATTGAAGCTATTGAATATGCTTCTGATTCATATTGGGGAGATTATTCACGATGGAATTTTAGAGTTAGAATAGATAACTTTGCTATTACAACTATAATGCAACAAGGTGAAGATATGGCAGCAAGAACAAACTTCACTCTAACATTAAATGGATACCTAATACCAGATACTATTAATAAAAGAGCAGCTGCCTCTAATATGTATTATTCCAAAGCTCAGGTTGTATTTGGTTTAGAAACTGTTGAAAATCTTAATAATGTTAATCCTGCTGCTCAAATGCCTGCTAATAATACTGTAGGTTCCACTTCATTTATTGGTGATGGAAATGTTGTTTATAATACAACTATTAATGCTGCGGCTCTTGGTGATTTAACCTACTTAAATACAAATAAACCACTTAAAGCTGATATTATCACAGTACCTAATCAAGCATTATTTACTGGAGCTTTAATATTAAACCCACCCGCTACATCACAGTTACCAGCTACAACAATTAATAATTTTATATTTTATATCAATGGACAATATGTACCCTCATCTGTAGCTTCGTTCGTAGCTGATGGTTCTGGTGTTAGAGTTCAATTTGATACTAATTTATTAGGATATACTTTAGAAGCAGATGATGAAGTGATAGCAATAGGAAAATTTCAATAATGGCAAATGCATATATTAATATAAATCAAGCACTATCTCCACAAGATATTTTGTATATTAATACAAATAAATCTATTAAAGCAGACATTATTACTGTTCCTAATACAGCAATATTTACTGGAGCTACTATATTACAACCATCATCTTTACTACCAGCTACTACTATAAATAATTTTATATTTTTCATAAACAGTCAAAATATTCCATCATCTTTTGTTTCATTTAATAATTATTCGGGGGGAGTATCTATAACATTTGATACAAATTCTATAGGTTTTTCTCTAGAAGCAGACGATGAAGTAATAGCAATAGGAAAATTTGCATAATAATGGCACGATTAAAACTTAAACAAATACTTAGTAATATTAGTTATAATGCAAACACTAATGAACTTAGTGTATCAGGCTCATTATCTGCAGTACAAGATAATCCAACAAAAACAGCATTAAATGTTTCTGGTTCATTCTTTATAGTTAATGCTCCATCTGTAGCATCAGCTTCATTAAATACAAGTGGCTCAATAAACGTTGACATTATTGATGCTGGTTCTTACTAATAGCAATATTTATACGTGGCTTATATAAGCTACTATACCTAGTATATACTATTAAAAAGGACCCATATATATGGCTGTAAATAAACTACAACTTAAACGCAGTGCCGTTCCTGGCAAAGTTCCAACAACTTCATCGTTAGATCTTGGTGAGTTAGCCATAAACACTTTTGATGGTAAGGTATTCCTTAAAAAAGATAATGGAGTCCAAAGTATAGTAGAAATAGGAAGCGGTGGTGGAGGAACAGGAACTGGATTTCCTTTTACTGGTTCGGCTTTTATTTCTGGTAGCCTAATAATAACAGGTTCTGCTACAGCAACACAAGGATTTACAGGTTCATTATTCGGAACTGCTAGTTGGGCAATCAATGCTTTATCAGCATCATATTTTAGTGGTTCTGTTTCAAATGCAATAAGTTCATCCTATGCTTTATCAGCATCATTTGCTGAGGGATCAATGAATACCCAAGATGTTCTTATATACGTTAAGAATACTACAGGTCAACAAATTGATAAAGGAAAAGTTGTTAGAATATCAGGAGCTACAGGTGATAATGCATTAATAGCTTTAGCGGATTGGACTGACGATGCTAACTCAGCAAATACTTTAGGATTAACTAATCAAGATATACCTGATCAAGCCTTTGGTTATGTAATGACAGAAGGTAAGTTATTAGGTATAGATACATCTCTTTATACAGCAGGACAATTATTATTCTTAGCATCAAGCGGATCAATGACTGGTTCAGCTCCATTAGCTCCATTACATGGAGTAAGATTAGGTCAAGTATTAAGAGTTCAGGGAATTAATGGTTCTATGTATGTTAGAATCGATAACGGTTATGAACTTGATGAATTACATGATGTTAGAATAACAAGTCCAACTACAGGACAATCACTAGTAAGAAGTGGTAGTATATGGACTAATGGAAATCCTATTTCATCGTCCTATGCTTTATCATCATCGTATGCTGGTTTATCGAATATACAATATGTAACTTCTAGTATAGAAACTCTATCACAAATAGAAGTATTAGATTATTCTACTGAAGTAGCAGTAACTTTTGTTGATGGTAGACTTAAACTTATTTTTGGAACCCCAGCAACACATTCAATAACTTCATTTTCATTTAATTCTACTTTTAATACAGATAGATTTAATAGAGTTTTAGATGATTATACAGCATCAGCTGTATGGTCTAATAATGGATATACATTAATTTCAGCTTCAATATTTACAGGTTCTGTTTTATTAGCTCAAACTGGAACCGGAACTACATTAAATTATACTACAATAACTTCTGGAAGTTTTGTATATAATTTACAAGTAACAGCTAGTAATCCTGCTGATGGAACTATACTTGTTAGAAGTGCTTCATTAACAGGAGCTTTAAGTAAAACAAACCCTGGTAACCCAACAGTAACACCAACTGCAACTGTACAATTAGGAGCAACTTCAAACCAAATAGAACAAGGAGCTACAGGTAGTATAACCTTTACTACAGCATCAGGAGCTAGTAACGGTTGGACATTTAACTTTTTAACATCATCAATAGCATCACCTTTAAATGTAACTGGATCTTTAACAGGTTCAGTAAGTATTATTATAGCTGCTACTGCATCATATTCATCTTCAGGTGTAAATGGATCTGATAATAGTCCTGCATTAACTGCATCTGTTTTTGGAACTAGTACATTTACTAAAATTAGAAGTTTAAGATCAGGTGCTATAGTGTCAGCTAGTTTAACTCAAGCTAATATAGAACATATTGGAGCTTGGGATACAACTATAGGAGGTAGTGTAGGAGTTATTCAAAAAGGAACAACAACAGCTACAGGACAATCAGTAACTATAAACTGGACAGGAGATAAATATCATTACATTGTATATAATGGTTCATTATCATTTTTAACAAATATCACATCAGCTGGATTTGGGGTATTAAGTTTATTTACTTCTTCATCTGTTGGAGATTATAAAGTATATCGAACTAATTTATTACAAGCAGGTGGTGCTGGTAATTCAATAACTTATGTATTAACTTAAAATAACTAACTAAATGCCAATTGTATTACCTGGTGGTTTTAATATAACAAGTACAGAGCCTGCAGATGCTAGGTTTGCATTAGCAAATCAGGCCGCTAGGTTAGGATTATCTACTGCTAATGTATATAAAGGTTTAGTCGTATTTCAACAAGATAATAATACATTATATGTTTTATTAGACGCAACACAACCATCATTAAATTCTAGTTGGCAAGTAGTAGGAAGTAATATTAGTGGTTCATTAGTAATATCTGGTAGTATAACAACTAGTGGTTCTTTAATTGTAACAGGAAGTATAACATCATTAGGTGGGTTTACAGGTTCATTATTTGGTACAGCTAGTTGGGCAATTAATGCTATATCTGCTTCGTTTACACCAAACGCTCTTGTAACAGCTTCGGTAACATCTAATACAATAACATTCACCAAAGGAGACGGAACTACATTTCCAATTACAGTTAATACTGGTTCAGGTGGTGGTGGAGGTGGAGCTACATTTCCATTTACTGGTTCTGCTATTATTACTGGTAGTCTAGTTGTAACAGGATCTAGTTCATTTTCTGGCAGCGTAATAGTAACTGGTTCTTTAACAACAACTTTAGGAATAACATCATCTTTATTTGGTACAGCATCATATGCTAACAATGCTGATTTATTAGATGGATTAGACAGTACTCAGTTTATACAAACCGGATCTTTCAATAACTATACTAGTTCAATAAATGCCGCTACTGCATCAATATATAATTTTAGTAGCTCAATATTATTAGCTACTGCTTCATTAAATGCTCAAACAGCATCATTATTAAACTTTAGTAGTTCAATAAATAACTTTAGCGCTAGTATATTATCATTTACATCATCATTAAACTCCAGAACAGGATCATTTGCTACTACTGGTTCAAACATTTTCAGAGGTAATCAAACAATAACAGGTTCAGTACTAATATCCGGTTCAATAACTGTATCTGGTAGTATAATAAATACATTAACTGCTTCATTTGCTATTAGTTCATCTCAAACCATATCTGCATCTTTTGCAGCTACTGCTTCATTTTTTAGTGGTTCAATAGCTAATGCAATAAATGCAACTTCGGCTTCATTTGCAGCTACAGCTTCATTTACACCAAACGCTCTTATAACAGCATCTGTTTCTTCTAATATTATCACCTTTACTAAAGGAGATGGAACTACATTTCCTATTACTGTTAACACAGGAAGTGGTGGAGGTGGAGGAGCATCATTCCCATACACTGGTTCAGCAATTATTACTGGTAGTCTAATTGTAACTGGTTCTACTTCGTTATCGGGTAGTGTATCAGTTACTGGTTCTTTTGGGGTAAATTTAGGTGGTCCTGAAGAATTAGTAATATCTTCTACAGGTATAAAAATAGGAAATGCATTAACTGATATTCACACTGTAACAGGTTCTTTAATATTAAGTGGTAGTATAACTGGTTCTCTAAGAGGTAATGTTACTGGATCATTATTCGGAACTGCTAGTTGGGCATTTAATGCTGTATCTGCTTCATTCTTTAGCGGTTCAATATCAAACGCTATAACAGCTGCTACAGCATCATTTACACCAAATGCTTTAGTAACAGCCTCTGTAGCATCTAACACTATTACTTTTACAAAAGGAGACGGAACTACGTTCCCAATCACAGTAGCGGGCGGGGGTGGATCTGCATTTCCCTTTACCGGTTCAGCAATTATAACAGGCAGCTTAATACTAACAGGTTCAGCAGTAATGACAGGTAATGTATCTGCTTCATCTATCTATATTTCTGGTTCTGGAACTCAAAGACTTATAATTGTAGGTTCAGGATCATCTCAACCAATAATATTAATACAAGGTTCACAAGGTGAATTATTTTCTATAACAGATAGCTTGTCGGGATCATTATTCGTAGTGTCGGATGCATCAGGTTTACCTGTACTAGAAGCATTTTCCGATGGTAGAGTGTTAATGGGAAGTTATTTGGCTCCCTCATTAAACACCACTAACTTAATACCGTTTTCTTCTACTTCCAGTGTGAATTTGATAGCAAGCGTACCTACGGCATCATACGATGGTGTTTTTATAGATTATACCGTACGATTAAATAATTCTGTTAGAGTAGGAACATTTATGGCCACATGGAGTGGTTCCTTAGCGCAATACACGGATTACTCTACCGTAGATTTTGGAAATACCTCGGGAGTAACCTTTGCGGCATTTGTATCGGGTAGTAACCTTGTAGTAACAGGATCTACATCAACACCGAATTGGAAAATTAAATCAATAATACGTGGCATATAGTTTTGGACCAAGACCTAGCATAGTTACCAGCGGAATGGTTTTACATTTAGATGCTGGAAATCCTGCATCATATCCTGGTAGTGGTACAACATGGACTGATTTAAGTGGAAATGGATATAACGGAACATTAACGAATGGACCGACTTTCGATAGTGCTAATGGTGGTAGCATCGTTTTTGATGGTACTGATGATTATGCTGTCACCACTACAAACATTCAAGGTTTATCAGAGTTAACTAAAGAAGTGTTTATTAAAATACCTACTTATACTACTAACCAACAAATGATTTTAGATTTAGACGTAGGTATTAGATTAGAAATAAGTGAGGGATATTTTAATTCCCTTCTTGGAAACGGAAGCGGTTGGATTTACGGTTACGATGCAGCTACTTCAATACGGCCATCTTCAACCTATTCGGCAAATGTATATTATCATGTATGTGTAACAGAAAAAAGCGGGGATTTTGCAAAAATGTATATTAACGGGATATTAAACAAATCTTTAGCTATTGGAAGTGCTACTACACCTGTTCGACAACTTTTTATTTCTCGTTATTCTACAGGTACAGGATTTGAACTAGCAGCTAACATCTCAATAGTAAGATTATATAATAGAGCATTATCAGACAAAGAAGTATTTCAAAATTATTATGCGCAAAAATCAAGATTTGGACTATGAGTGGGAGAGTAGGATATAATAATGTAGTTACTGATGGATTAGTATTATATTTAGATGCTGGAAATAAAGCATCTTACCCAGGTAGTGGAACTACATGGAGAGATTTAAGCGCATATAAAAATAACGGTACTCTTACAAATGGTCCTACTTTTAGTAGTGCTAATAGTGGTAATATTGTGTTTGATGGTACTGATGATTATGTTAATGTATCTCATAATTCTATTTTTAATGTTTCTGAATTTAGTATATGTTTTTGGTTTATTAGTAAAAAGGATGTGGATAATTATATAGTCACTAAAGGTAATAACTCTTGGTATGTAGGAATAGGCCCTTCAGGGCAAACTTCATCAAAATTATCTTTTTTTGTGGAAGGAACATCAGGAGGATGGTTACAGACTAATGCAAACATAACTCAAAATATATGGTATTTTGGTACAGTTACTTTTAAATCAAATCTATCAAGTATCTATTTAAATAATTCACTTGACAATTCAGGAACAAGAACTGGAAATCCACTTAATGGCACTTCGGATGTAACAGTAGGAGTAAGATTTGACGGGACTGGAGGTAATTTAAATGGAAACCTATCAAATTTTTTAATTTATAATAGAGGTTTATCAGCATCAGAAGTATTACAAAACTACAACGCACAAAAAGGGAGGTATGGATTATGAGTACATTAAATGGTGGACCAAGACCTTTTGTTGCTTCTAGTGGATCTATATTTTTAATAGATCCAGGTAACTTATCATCGTACCCTGGTAGCGGTTCAACTATATTTGATTTAAGCGGTGTTGGAAATAATATGACTTTACAAAATGGTCCTGCTTACTCAACTGATGGAGGTGGATCTATTACTTTTGACGGAACAGATGATTATGCTACAATGCCTGTCAACACTAGAACCAAAGATACAGGAAATTTTTTTACTGTTTGTGCTTGGATAAAAAGAACAGGACCTAGAACCCCAAACGGTTACGTAGAAATATGGAACATATGGAATTCTGGTAACCAATTCTCTCCACAAGTAACTTATAGAGTAATTCAATCGATATTCGACGGCCAACCATACGACTCAACAGGAGGTTTTGACTTACAAGGTTCTAACGGTAGTTTTGGGTACTTTCCCAACATTAAGGTCGAAGTACCACAGGTAATAAATTGTGAAACTAGGTATAGATGGGCTTTTTGGTGCGCGTCAATAGATAGAGTAAACTTAAAGTTTAGAGTTTATAGGAACGGTATAACAATAGGCACTACCAACATAGGTTCTTATGCATGGGTAAACAATAATGCTAATACAATAACATTTGGATCTAATTTTAATACCGGTAATTCAGATCAATTTACTGGTAATTTAGGTCCTATGATGGTATATGATAGGGTATTATCTGATAAGGAAATAGCACAAAATTTTAATGCATATAAAGATAGATTTGAATTATAAAAACACAAAACAATGGAAAACAGAATTTTTTACATTTTTAATGTTAGCGAAATTAACAAAATAGACTTCGAAGAAGTTAAAGAAAGTACAGCTAACACACTTAGAAGATCAGTAGATGGTACAAAATCATTTATTAAATTTGATAGTGGATCTGCACCTTCTTTTTTAGGAAGTATGTCAACTAAAGAGGGGCCGTATACTTATCCTCAAATGTTAAATATTTTAACTGGTTCTTTTTGGAGCAAACCAATTACAGGATCTCTACCTTAAATTTTTAAAAATGTCATTTAGAATTAATAGTGGTGGATTTAGAGTTAGTAGTGGAGGATTTAGAGTTGCACCCTTACCCACAATAATAACAGATGGATTAGTACTGTATTTAGATGCTGGAAATACAGCATCATATCCCGGTAGTGGAACAACATGGACTGATTTAAGTGGAAATGGAAATAACGGAACATTAGTTAATGGTCCTACTTTTAGTAGTGCTAATAGTGGTAATATTGTGTTTGACGGGACAGATGATTATGCTGATTTAGTAAATAATAGTAACACTCTTTTTAGTAATAGTCAAAGTCACAGTTTTTCTTTATGGCTAAGAAAAAATGGTAATAATAGTGGAAACTTTGCCTATATCTATGATAGATACGGAACATACAGAACGCCAGGTTTATTATTTGATCTTAATACAAACACTCTTGTTGTGGAGTGGAGAACCTCAACAAATGCAGCTTGGACATTCCTGTCTTCAGGCTTAGCTGTAGATACAAATATTTGGAATTTTGTTACCGTAACCATCAACGCTCCAGGTACAGGTCAAACTAAAACAATTAATGTTTATCTATATAAGTCTACAGGGTTAAATACAGCGACTATGACTAGTGGAACTGATTGGAATGCTGACACAAATGGTCCTTTCAGTTTAGGAGTATCGATAAGCAATGGCACATACTTTAACGGGGCAATAGCTCAAGTATTAACATATAATAAAGTATTATCAGCTTCAGAAGTATCACAAAACTATAATGCACTAAAATCAAGATTTGGTTTATAATTACATATTTATTATCAGCAATCTTTATTTTAGGGATAGGGAACTAAACAAAGAAAAACAATGCCAAACGAATTCGTAGCCAGAAATGGTTTATTTTCTTTAAACAATTCAGCCGTAACCGGATCTTTAGCGGTATCAGGCGGTTTTACTATTGTTACTGGTTCTGGAATAGAATTTCAAGTATCCGATACGGGTTTAAAAATCGGTAATATAATATCCGATATCCACACTGTAACAGGTTCCCTAAGAGTAAGTGGTAGTATAACAGGTTCATTACAAGGTACAGCATCATTCGCTACTACAGCATCATTTGCTTTAGCTGTAGCTGGTGGAGGTGGTGGTGGAGGCGGACTAACAGTAAACATATCTCCTACACTAAATTCAACAGTAACACCTCCTGCAGGTAATGGAGATAGATATATTTATTCTTCGAGAGGTGTAAATACATTTATATTACCACCTCCTGCGGGGAATAAAAATCAATACACAATAAAATTAATAGAAGGATCTGCTACTATTTATGTAAGTGACTTTAGCATGATAGATGATGGAACAATAGTAGTTATTGATAATCCATATAATTCAATAGATATTTCTCCAAACGATACTAACTATATAATATATTAAATATGGCATACAATCAAGTACCAAAAAATGCTTCAACAGATGACTCAATAATATTATTAAGACGTATATTAAGAGCATTAGAACCATCTACAGCGCAAGATGCTGCTCAAAGACAAAGAATAACAATAGATGCAATAACGACTGGTTTAACATTATCTACTATAACAACTGTAGGTACTGTAAGTGCAGTCACAGGTATAACAAACGCCTTACCAGCAGGTACAAACTCAATTGGTAACTTTGGTGGTTATACTAACGTAGATTTTCAAATGATGAACCAAAGAATTATGTACAATACCGGATTAAGAAGTAAAATATCATAAAATTATAAATAATGGGAGTAATAAACAACAACAAATTAGGAATAGATTTACCAGTATGGGAAAGATTAAGAGATGCACAAGGAGGTAATAGCTCAGCTATATCAGCAACATGTACTGCTTTAAATCCTGTAATGCATATTAACTTTGGTAGATATATCTACTATCTAAATGCGGCCACTAGCTTTTGGAGATACGACACTTGGACTGATACTTATATGCAGTTACAATCACCTCCAATAACTCCAACAACATTCTCAGAAATGAGATTTTTAATGTCTGCAGGAGTTGAAGGTAATATAATATCAGCTAGTGCTAATAGTGTTTATATTCCTGCATATTTTGGTAAAGCTTTTCGAGGATATGATATTTCTATTGTTGCTGGTACTGGTGCAGGTCAGAGAAGAACTATTACTGATATTGATGATTCTAGAATAGAAGATATGGCTGTAGCTACAGCTGTATCAAATACTATTGGTAACATAAGTATAACAGATTCTACTAAAAACTGGAGAATAAATCAATGGGCTGGTTATCAAGCAAGAGTAGTACAAAACTCAGGTGTAGGTCAAGTAAGAAGAATATTAGCTAATTCATCTAGTTTACTTGTTTTAGGTGATTCATTAATGGTACCACATGAAACTTTTGCAAACCCTGCTGTATTTTCTCCTGCTATTGCTTCTGCAGCTGGTTCCCAAACCGTAGTGAATATAGAAGCTTCTATTGCTACTCTTGATAATCCTTGGTCTATTATACCTGATTCTTCATCTCGTTATAAAGTAGAAGGAGGAGCTATACTTTTAGCATCATCTGCTGCTGCTACTCCATTCTATACATTACAACAATATGATATAATTACAGATACATGGTATGTTAGATCAGCAGTAACTAATAATATAGCGTCTGTTGGTACTGATGCCACTATTGAAAGAACAGGAGATCAAGCTACAATATGGGAAAGAGGTGTAGCAACTATAACTGGTACTACATCTAGCTTAACAGATACCTCAAAAGCATGGCTTACAAATCAATGGGCTAGTAGTAGTATTAGTGGAAGTTATTATGTAAGAATATGGAGCGGACAAGGAGAAGGTCAACAAGCTAGAATATTATCAAATACTGCTACTACATTAACTTATGAAACAATGTCTGTAGCACCTAATTCTGGTTCACAATATTTCATAGATGGATTTGATGCTGGTAGAGCAACATCTGGATCTTTTGGGTTATTAGTAGATTCTACTAAAAACTGGTCTGTAAATAGATGGAAAAATTATGCTGTACGTATTACTAGTGGTAGTGGAACGGGTTTATATGCTCCTATTTTATCAAATAACTCTAGTTCTTTAACGTTATATGGTTCATCTTCTGTAGCTTTAGATAATACATCTGTTTATACTATAACTGCTGATACAGATAAAAATTATCTTTTCTTAGGAAATAATGCTACTGCCCATATATTAAATATATCTGATGATTTAATGACTTTTGGTAGAGACGAAGATGGTGGTTTAGCATGCAGTGGTTCTGTTCAACTTGGTTCTAATAGACCTCAAGCGATTGCTTCACTTGCTAACGTAACTACAACAGCTACTGTTACTATGGCCGTTACTCATAGTTATAGAGCAGGCCAAACAGTAACAGTAAGAGGTGCTACTGATGCTAACTTTAATGGTACATTTACTATTGTATCAGTACCTACCCCTTTAACCTTTACCTATACAATGCCTGGAACTCCAGCGTCAACTACTTTAACTGGTTTACAAAGTCAAACACAATTATCTGATACAACTAAAAACTGGAGAGTAAATCAATGGGCTAACTATGTTGTACATATGGTAACATCTACAATGACTGCTGCTTCTGGTTTAGTATCAGGTCAAAACCTAAGAATATTATCAAATACTGCTACTACATTAACATTTGCTACAGTAGCAAATACTGCTCCTATTAATGGAGTTTCAAGATATATCATAACAAGACCTGAAATGATAGGATCTATGTATACTGGTTTTGCCACTGGTAGTGCTCCATCAACAACTACTTTACAAGACATAAACACTAGCTTTCTTGGTTCTGGTTCAATAGCAGGAAACGTATTAACAGTTACATTAAACTCTTTTGTTACAGGAGGTTTAGGAATAGGCTCAGTAATAACAGGAAGTTTTGTAGCACCAGGTACATTTATTACTGCTTTTGGACCAAATACTTTCCAAAGTAGTAGTATAGGAACATATCTTGTTAACTATTCTCAAAGTGCTGCTCTTGGACAAATAAGTTCTTCTGGTTGGTTAACTAACTTTTTTGCAGGTCGAAGAATAAAAATATTAACTGGTACTGGTCAAGGACAAGAATCTACTATAGCTAGTAATACAAACAACACTCTTACATTTGCTGCACTTGGTACTGCACCTGGTCTTGTAAGTTCATCATATGCCATATTACAACAACCTATTAGAAGTACAGGAATTGAAGCTCAATGGGTACAAGGTAATTCAGATCCTAATTTACGTGGAAGAAGAATTTATATAGCAAGAGGTGGTGCAGTTAATAACTTTGATTACATTGATATTCCAACAGATAAAGTAGAAGTGTTAGCAACAAGCCCACAACCAGAAACTTTAACAACAGGTACAATGTATGCTTATGATGGTGGTGATAGAATTTACTTTACAAAAGATGCTACTATGAGATTTTATTATTTAGATGTTACTACTAATCAAGTACATGGTGCAGGATTTGCACCTTTTGGAAACCCGGGAGCTGCTATTATTGGTAATAGAATGGAAGTATTTACTACACCTGATGGGTTAAAATATCTATGGATTATAAAACACACATCTGTTGAGGTTATGAGATCAATGCTATATTATTAATAGTTAAAATTTTATTTAGGTGAAAATAGATGAAATAATTAAAATATTAGAGAATAAACTTGCTAATTTATATAATTTGAAAAATCTAGCATTAAGTAATGGAGATTTAGAATCAATAATTAAACTAGAAAGTAGTATACAAGAAACAGAGGAATCTTTATTTATCTTAAAAAATAAATAAAAATTTGGTTGTCTCCCATCTTTTGTATATATTTATATCAAATAAATAAAAAATAAAATTTATGCTAACATTCATTCTCTTTTTAGCTGCAGCTGCAGTATTTTTCTTAGTTGTAAAACAACTTGTATCGAAAAAAGTAAAAACCTCTAACAGCACATTTGAAGTGGTTGTAGAAAATCCTGTAAAATCTTCTGAAAATTCAAAAAATGTTGTAGAACATTTTGGAGCTCCTGTAGGTATTTATAATGCTCCTGATTCTGAAGTACAAAATAAAAAGGTTGTAGAATATTTTGGTGCTCCTTTAGGTACATCTTCTGAAACAGTAGCATCTGCTGTTACCGAAGCAAACGAAGTAGTAAGAAAAGTTAAAAAAACTGCTACTAAAAAAGCTACTACTAAAAAACCTACCAAAAAATCAAAATAATTAATGGCTACAATTAGTTTAAAGTTACTCGAATTTTATCAATTAGATTCGGAGTTAAACGGTGTTGTGAATCAATCAACAGGTGAACAGCTAAGTACTGGTTTGTTAAGTGAAAATTTAAAACTTACAACTAAATATTGGCTAACAGAATTAGCTAAAAAAATAACTGTTGAAAAACAAGCTATTGAATCTTTGAAAGATGAATTGATTAAAAAATACGGTGAAGTTAATGAAAGCGGAGGATATAGTATATCACTTTACCTTACAGAAGGTGATGAACAAACTGAAAATACTGTAAATCCAAAATTTATGGAATTTCAAAATGAATTTAAGATGTTATTAAATGAAGAAAAGGAATTAGAATATAAACCATTTCCTCTTAGCTCGTTTGAAGATCTTAAATCAGACAATAACTACCCAGTATTTTTTAAATTGGTTACCGAAGATGAACAAAATTAGTGAAATATTTCAATCATGGGTAACTGCAGCTAATCCATCTTCTGAAGATGAAGAAATAGCTAGACATAGAGCTAATATTTGTGATACTTGTTCTTATAAAAAGTACATTAAAGCTTTAAATATTCATATTTGTGGAGAATGTGGATGCCCCTTAGATAAAAAAGTATTTTCACCATTACCGGGTCCTGAAGCATGCCCTAAAAAGTTTTGGACAAAATAAAAAGTATATGAAAACATTAACAACAGAAGAATTACAATCTATTAAAGATTTACAATCAAGATATAATCAAACCGTATTTGAAATTGGTGTAGCTGAAACGCAAATTATTGCATTTCAACAACAAATTGAAAAACTTCAAGAAGAAAAAAAAGGTTTAATATCTGATATCACAACAATCAGCAAACAAGAATTAGAATTAATTAAAACACTCGAAGAAAAATACGGAGCTGGTGATATTAATTCCGAAACAGGGGAAATTACACCTATTCAACAATAATCTGCATTTTATTACGGTTTTTGGATATTTATTGTTAGGTTAATCCTAATAAATTCCAAAAATAATAATATAAAATGTCAGAAAAAATTATAAGTCCCGGCGTTTTTCAGAATGAAAGTGATGCTTCTTTAGTACAAAGAGGTATACAAGGTACTGCAACTGCATTAGTTGGTCCTACAGTAAAAGGTCAACCATTAGTACCTACTGTTATAACTTCATACTCTGAATATGCAGCTCAATTTGGTGAAACCTTTAGAAGTGCTAGTTATTACTATGAATATCTAACTTCACAAGCTGCTCGTGAATTTTTTAGTAACGGTGGTCAAACATTATTAGTAACTCGTGTTATTAGTGGTAGTGCAAATGTATCTGTATATGCTTCAGCTTCAGTTACAGCTTCTGGACCTGCAGTAGCAAATGAAGCTTCATTTGTTCTTGAAACCCTTGCTTGGGGTGATGTAATGAACAATAGTGGCTCTATAGTTGCTGGTGCTTTAGTAAGTGGTAGTACACTTAATGTGCGTTGGGAAGTAACACAAGTTAACACAGGTAGTGGTACATTTACTTTAGCTATCCGTGCTGGTAACGACAATACGGCTCAATCTAATTATTTAGAAACTTGGCCTAATTTATCATTAGATCCAAATTTACCTAATTTTATTTCTCGTGTAATTGGTGATATTAAACCTGTATATAGAGTAGATTCAACTACTGGTCTTCCTTTTGTGGAACTTACAGGTTCATATGCTAACGCTTCTCAATATGTTCGTGTTAGATCAGTAGTAAACCCTCAAGTAGATTCTTTAGATAATAACGGATTTTATAAATCTGGTTCTGTTATCCCTAACGGAACTGGTACTACATATGCTGGTGGTTTACCTGCTTTAGGTAGTGGTTCAATTGGTGGAGCTTTTACAGGTGGTGTTGCGGCTACAAATGCAGTTCAATTAATGAATGAAAACATTTCAGCAACAAATATACAAGGATTTTCAGCTACTGATTATCAAAATGCCTTTAATTTATTATTAAATAGTGATGAATATTCATTTAACGTATTATTAGCTCCTGGTGTTACCTTAGATAATGCAGCGGCTTCAACTATGATTTCAACTGTAGAAAGTAGAGGTGATGCTTTTGCTATTATTGATACTAAAGGATACGGTAGCACAGTAATTGGTGCTGCAACATCTGCAGCTGGTCAATCTAGTAATTATGCTGGAACTTATTGGCCTTGGGTTCAATTATTTAGTTCTAATTTAGGTAAGGCAGTATGGTGTCCTCCATCAACAGTAATGGGTGGTGTGTTAGCATTTAATGATCAAGTAGCTCAACCTTGGTTTGCACCTGCCGGTATTAATCGTGGTGGTGTACCAAATGTATTAAGAGCTGAAAGAAGATTATCTCAAGCTGATCGTGATGTATTATACAATGCAAACGTTAACCCATTAGCTACATTCCCAAGTGAAGGAGTAGTAGTATATGGACAAAAAACATTACAACGTAGAGCAACAGCTTTAGATCGTGTAAATGTTCGTCGTTTGTTAATTGCCTTAAAAGGATTTATTGGTCAAGTATCTCGTAACTTAGTATTTGAACAAAATACAAATGTTACACGTAATAGATTCTTAGCACAAGTTAATCCATATTTAGAATCAGTAGCTCAACGTCAAGGTTTATTTGCATATAGAGTAATAATGGACGATACGAATAACACTCCTGATGTAATTGATAGAAATCAGTTAGTAGGTCAGATTTATATTCAACCAACTAAGACTGCTGAATTCATTATATTAAACTTTAATATTCAACCAACTGGCGCTACATTCCCTGCATAAGGGGGTGTAGTTGCTAATATTTATTGATAGCAATAAAAAATAAAATAAAATGCCTGTATTAGACGCAAATGAAATAATGTTTACCGCTTTTGAACCAAAAGTTCAAAACCGCTTTATCATGTATGTAGATGGTATTCCTGCATATTTGATTAAAAAAGCATCTGCTCCTGGATTTGAAGCTGGTGAAATTATTTTAGACCACATCAATGTTTACCGTAAAGTAAAAGGTAAAGTAAGATGGAATGATATGACTTTAGAATTATATGATCCTGTAACTCCATCTGGAGCTCAAGCTGTAATGGAGTGGGCTCGTTTAGCACACGAATCAATAACAGGTCGTGATGGTTATTCTGATTTTTATAAAAAAGATTTAACATTAGATATTTTAGGTCCTGTAGGTGATGTAGTAGGTGAGTGGATTGTTAAAGGAGCTTATGTAAAAACAGCTACTTTTGGTGATTATGATTGGGCAAGTGATGCCGCAATTAATTTATCAGTAACAATCGCTATGGATTATTGTGTATTAAATTTTTGATGCGCTTTATACTCAATTAAAAACAATATCGTCCAAAGCATATTTTTTAACCCTCTCGTATATTTATCAGTATACAAGAGGGTTTCTTTATGCTTAAAAAGGATAAAATAATACAAGACAAATACAATGGTATCCACCCAACATGCCAATGTGGGTGTGGTCAACAAACACGTTATGAAGCAAAATTAAAAGATTATTGTAAATGGATAAGTGGACATCAATCCCGTGTAGCTGGTCACTTTGGTGACCCCAAATCTGAAAAACGTGTAAATGCTATTATAAGTACCCGTAAAGCCAAGTTCGCTTCAGGTGAATATAATCACATATTAGACAAAGTATCACAGAATCGATCTGAAGAGATCAAACAAAAAATTAGTAAAGGTGGTAAAGGTATATCTCGTCCCAAAGCTGATGGATTTGGAGTTGGTAGAGTACACAGCCAGGCTACTAAAGATAAAATGAGCGAAACAGCAATTCAACGTGTACTTATAACTGATCATAATCACACATCTAAATTAGAAAAAACATTTGCTAATATATTAGATTTATTAGATATAGAATATCAGCAATTCTTTTACGCTAAAGATATTAAAGCATTTTATGATTTTTATTTACCAAAACATAATATTATTATTGAGGTAGATGGTGATTTTTGGCATTGTAACCCGAATAGTAAACATAATATTCCTAAATATGAAACACAAAAACGTAATTTAATTAAAGACTCTATTAAATCACAATGGGCATTAGATAATGGCTATACATTGCTACGTTTTTGGGAAGATGATATTAATAATAATATTAAATATGTTAAGCAAATATTATTAGATTTGGTTAAAAAATAGTTTTTGCATATATTTATATACACAAATTAAAATGTTATATGTCTGAATTTAAAATTCCAACCGAAACAGTTACATTACCTTCAAAAGGTTTATTGTACCCAAAAGAATCACCACTTTCTAAAGGTGAAGTAGAATTAAAATATATGACAGCTAAGGAAGAAGATATTCTTACTAATGTCAATTATATTAAAAACGGAACAGTAATTGATAAATTACTACAATCAATGATTGTAACATCAATTGATTATAATGAATTATTAGTTGGTGATAAAAATGCAATTTTAATTGCAGCACGCGTTTTAGGTTATGGTAAAGATTATGTTATTGAATATAGTGGTAAACAAGAAACCATTGATTTATCACAACTAAAAGAAAAAGAACTTAACGAATCCTTGTATAAAAATGGTAATGAATTTACTTTTACTTTACCTAAAACAGGAAATGTAGTTACTTTTAAACTGCTAACACACGGTGATGAACAAAAAATCGAAGCCGAAATTAAAGGATTAAAAAAAGTAAATCCAAACGCCACAACTGAAGTTACAACTCGTTTAAAATATATTATTACCTCTATTAATGGTAACCGCGAAGCTAAATCAGTTCGTGAGTTTGTAGACACAGCTTTATTAGCACCCGACGCAAGAGCTCTTCGTCAATATTATTCAGAAGTATCGCCTGATATAGAAATGAAATTTACTCCTAGTGATCCAGACTACGTTGGGGAGGGCGTAGAATTTAATATTGGACTTAACTTTTTTTGGCCTGACTCGGGAGTATAGATTAGCATTATTTAAAACAATCCATGAAATAGTTTTTCATGGTCAAGGCGGTTATGATTGGGCAACGGTTTACAATATGCCTATATGGTTGCGTCGTTTTACTTTTGAAACAATACGTGAGTATTATGAAAAACAAAAGGAAGAAACCGAAAAACAACAAAATATGTTGAAAAATAAAGGTCAAACTAATGCTAAAGGTCCTGCTATTAACCCAAAACAACCAACATATACAACAAAAGCGCCACGAAAGTAGGCGTTTCTTTTAATATTTATACGGAACAACAATAATATATTATGGCTAAAACACCAGAAGAAATATTACAAGAAACACAAGAATCAGTAGCAGCATTAAAAGATGCTTTTGATAGTTTAGGAGCTAATCTTAGAGCTAATTTAAATAGGAATTTAATAGATGCTGATGCTACTACTAAACAATTAACTAAAAAAATAAAATTTGATTTAACATCATCTATAAACAACTTAGGAAAAAGTAGTGGACAAATTTTGGAAAATCAAAATAAATTAAATAAAGGTCAACTTACTTCTAAAGATATTAATAAACAAATAGAAAATTTAAAAAATAAACAAAAATTAATACAAATTGATTTACAAAATGCTTTACAAAATGAATTAATAACTTTAGGTGAAAAGGAAAAATTACAAAATAATCTAAATGCAGAAATAGATGAAGGATTAAATAAATTAGAAGAGCAAAGAAAAAAAGCTGAAGAAATAAAAAAAGCAATGGGTAATTTAGGCAGTATAGTAAAAGGTCTAAATAAAATACCTATATTAGGAGGATTAATAGACAGTGAAAAAGTTTTAGAAAATATTCAAGAAGCAGCTGCTAAACAAGGAGCAAATAGATTTACAACTTTAAAAGCCGGATTAAATTCATTAGGAAAAAGTTTAGTAAAAGGACTAGTAGATCCTCTTACTATTTTAGCTTTTATAGTATCTAAAATGGTAGAGGCTGAAAAGCAAATTATTGCCCTTAATAGATCATTAGTAATAACTAGAGGTGAAGCATTTTTAATAAGAGAACAATTTGTTGAACAAAGTAGAGCTATAAATGACACTGCTATTTCAACAACTAAACTTTTAGAAGCTCAATCTAAATTAAGTGATGCTTTAGGGGTTACAAGAATACTTTCTCAAGGTATTAATCAGGAATTTATTAATTTAACTCAAAAAGTTAAAATTAGTGAAGAAGCAGCTATTGGTTTATCTAAAATTACTTTAGCAACAGGTAAAAATGCAAGACAAATTACAATTAATACTGTTGGTGCTATTGAAAAAGTAAAACAAGAAACTAAACTACGTTTAGATAATAGAAAAATATTAGAACAAACAGGTAAAGTATCAGGACAATTATTAGCAAATTTTAAAGCTAATCCTGCTGCTATAGCTGAAGCAATAGCTAAAACACAGGCTCTAGGTACTACTCTTGAACAAACAAAATCTCAAGCTGAATCATTACTTAATTTTGAATCATCAATTGAGAATGAACTTAAAGCAGAATTAATTACAGGTAAACAAATAAATTTAGAAAGAGCAAGAATGGCTGCTTTAATGGGTGATCAAAAAGCAGTTGCCGAAGAATTATCAGCACAAGCAGTTGATTTTAATACATTCTCTGAAATGAATGTTATTGCTCAAAAATCATTAGCTGAAGCTTTAGGATTATCAGCTGATGCTTTATCAGATCAATTATTTAAACAACAATATTTAAATAAGTCAAGAGAGGAAATATTAGCACTTGGTGGTAAAGAAGCACTTCAAAGAATGGAGCAATTAACATCTCAAGAAAAATTTAATAATGCCGTAGATAAATTAAAAGATTTATTAGGTAACTTAGTAGCAGGTCCGTTAGGGTTAATGCTAAGTTTACTATCAGATGCTTTACAAGTTGTAACATTAATTGGGGCTCCATTTAGATTAATAGGTGATGCTATTAACGGAATATTAGGCCCAGCAAATACTTTTGGATCAATATTAAAAGGAATATTATTTACAGTTATTGGAATTATGACTTTTATGAACCCAATTAAAGGTTTATTAAGTTTAGCTGCATTAGGTGGTATTATATTAGGTGTAGAAACGCTGATGGGTAATAAAAAACAAAAAGAATTTGCATCAGGTGGTATTGTTACAAGTGAAATAAATAATGCTACTATTGGTGAAGCCGGTCCTGAAGCTATTATTCCATTAAGTTCCCCAAGAGCTGCAGGAATGTTAGGAACAGATTTAACACCAATGATAAATGCTATAAAAGAAGTTAAAGCATCCGTAGATAGACTATATAATAAAGATACATCCATTAAAATGGATAGCAATAAGGTAGGATCAACATTAGTGCAAAATTCATACAAACTAGCCTAATACTCAAATATTTATACCAAAATATTAATACTATGTCTCAATTATTAAGTAAAATAAAATCTAGTCTTTTAGGTTTAAAAGGTGAAAAACCAGCACGATTTGGTGTTGATCCTGTTCCACCGGATTCACTGCATCTTACATACTCTACAACAGGTACTCCTAAAATTAAATGGAGAAAAATTAGTGGTGAAGATACTAAACCTACTCCGTCACGTTTAGATATTAACGATAGCAAAGATAAATACGGACCTAATAAAAAATATGGTAAGTAAGCACCATGCCATTACTTGACCTTAAAACAAATCTTAAATCACTTAAATATGGTGGTGACAGACCTGGTGGTGGGTCTAGTGGACAACCCTATATTCAAAAAGATATACCTACAACAACAAATGCTACTGTACCTTTTGATGATACTTTTGTTAGAGGTGGATTTAAAGGAGCTTTAGAAGCTTCTAAAACAGATAAAATACGCATTTCTAAATTTTTTAAAGATGCACCTAAAGGCCCATTGTTTATAGCTAGACAAGTGGGAATGCAGTTAACTAATCCTCGATTAGAAACTAAAAAAGGTGGTAATGGTTTTATAAGCACTTTATTAACAGGTGATATAGGTCCCTTAACAAATGGTTTATTACAACCTACTCGCATTTATAATTTAGGTGTAAATACATTAGCACAAGTTCCTGTTACTGCTTTAGGACAACATTTTGATAGACATGGTTTATTACCTATTCAAGATGATAGCACTAAGTATTTAGCTGTAGCTCAAGCAAATAATCAAAACAGTAAAAATAATAGATTAGTTGGATTAAAAAGTAAACTAATAGGAAATGAACGTCCACCATCTAAAGCAAGAAGATTAGTTGGTTTTTTAAATAATGCTATTGCATTGCTTGGATTTCCATTTAGAATCCCAACTCGAAATCCTCAAGAATTAATTATAGACCGATATATAGGAGGACCAGGTTCAGTATATGGTATAGGAAATACGCTTATTAAGCGTTATGATTTTACTGGTGATGTAAACTGGCCTAATAAATTACCTATTCAAGAAGAAAGAGGAAAAATAAACTATGCTGGTAGTTTAGGAGTATCAAATAGATATATTGCAAAAGGTTCTAATTTTGAACTTAAATCTAACACTATATCTAGAATAGGAACTGTTTTAGGTAGTTTATTTCTTAGAACTCCTATTAATGATAAAAAAATAATTGATAATAATATTAATGATAATACTCCAACAAATATACCTTCTCAAGTTGATCAAACACCAGAGATATATGCTAAAAATTTCTTTAAACCTGTAGTATCAATTAATTATGCAAAAGCTTTAGGAGTATCTAATCAATATTTATCTTCAACTAGTTCTACTTTTGCTGAAACCGCAAATTCAATAATAAATAATATTGATTTAAGAAATCCAACAGTAATACCTTCTCAAATAGATCAAGGTGAAATAGTAACATATCAAAAATTACGTGAAAAAATAAACACACAAATAAACAATTATAAT
>Ga0315900_10001355_pt1 | contig 39001 bp, 86 predicted proteins | sample LakEriMetagenome_FD_203521 | JGI IMG/M metagenome (GOLD analysis project Ga0315900, IMG submission 203521) | Freshwater fungal communities from buoy surface, Lake Erie, Ohio, United States - Buoy 12 MA114 | ecosystem: Environmental > Aquatic > Freshwater > Lake > Lake biofilm | place: USA: Lake...
CCCCGGATGGTATATTATCTATGTAAAGAAGACTTACATAACCAGGATTTCTAAAAATGACATCTGAAGGAATAGATCCTAAATACAAATCAAAATTACCTTCACTGTCACCAGAAGTAACAATTAGCTTACCCCCTTCAATCTTATAAGAGTAATCTTCTCCATCTAATACCTCTATAAACTCCTCTCTTGTCATCCACTTATATATCTCTTATTTCCTTAAGTAAACCTATCAAAATTCAATCCACGTAGACAAGGTTTCTAAAGGGAATACCCAAACAAAATCTCCTAGTAGACAAGGGGATTAAAAGGGAGATTTAACAAGACCAGACTGGACTAAACCTAAGTGAAAAGGGCCCTGTAGCAAGTCCTCTCCAGGTGCAACCCCTAAAACCACCCAGGGTTAAAGGGAAATCCTTCTTGCCCCGAAATCACCTAGGGTTTTCTCCCTTGTGGGAATTAGTGGGAATTCCTGGGAATAAGTGGTAAGTTTTCCCAGAAGTCCCCATTCAATAAAGTTTTCTCCGTCGTCAGATATCCCTAAGACCACCCCAGTCTTCCCAGAAAATCTCGCCCCGGCAGACCGCCCCGTTACTTAAGTAACCCTCTCATATCGTCCGCCCCGTCCTTATCGGATCTCACCTCTACGAATCTTGGTAGAAATAAAGACCAACCCCCAGACTTGTCATTGATGACCACGTTGTACTGGACAGCTGCCACCTTACCTACAAGCCCATCTGGGTCTTGACTTAGAACCTTCAGATCCTCCTCGGTGAACCCTGATCCTACCTTTACCTGTACCTTACCTGAGAGATCTTCGCAGATGAGTCCTCCTATGAATCCCTCTCTCTTACCCTCTCCAGGATACCATCCCTTGATAATCAGATCACAGTCATTGACCTCTTTGATCTTGATCCATGATTTGCTTCTCTTACACTCATATAGGTGATCGGGAGATTTGACTATGACACCTTCTCCTCCTACATCTACTAGCTCTTTATATGTCTTATGTATAAGGGAGTGATCATCTGTTGTGATAGAGTTGGCGAGGATTAATGAGGTGAGTTCTTTTTTTTCTCCTTTCTTCTCTATGAACTTATCTACTATAAGATCCATCTTATTGGATTTAAACATGGTCTCTAGTAGTTGTCTTCTTCTATAGAAAGGGTTTACTCCTTTACCCGTCTCTAGTACTTGTACTTCCTCTACATCAAATATATTGTATAGCATATCATCACCGATGGAGTCCGCCGGATTTCCTTTAAGCATCTGTGTGACCTTCCCCGATACCGATTTGCGATTGGAGTCTGTGAGTTCTCCGTCGAAGAAAATTCCTGGTTGTGGCACATCGATTCCATTTAGAAGGATCTTTATCTCCGATGTGATCTTCTGTAGGCACCTTTGTGGTAGCTCATTGAATGATCTGGTGAAGTATGTGACCTCATCCCCTTTGACTATGGCGATTACCCTTACTCCGTCGTACTTCTCTTCTATGACTATGGTAGGCCATTTTGTGATCTGTGCCTCGTCGTCTTCTGCAAGCATTAGAGATGGATCTGGTACTAGAGGTTTACCTACTGCCTTGTTGATGAGCTTAGCACCTATACCTATGTTGACTCTCTTTGTGAGTACCTTGGCTAGCATCTTACGTTGCTCTAGTGACAGAGGGGATCGGTTAACCAGATCATGTGCCTCTTTACGTAGAGAGTCGTTGGCCGCCGGGGCTACAAAGAGTCTCTCTGTGAGATCCTTTAGAGTAGGGAAGGTATCAGTTGGAAGATCATTTGATGTCTCCGGAAGTACCTCTAGCTTATGAAGCTTTGTGGTAAGGAAGGGATCAAATGAGATCCTAATGATAGACTCCAGCTCAGGAGACATGTTGTCCCTGATGAGGTCTTGTTTTACCTTCTGGGATCCTGCACCTGACAGTCCCTCTATTTCTATAAGTAAATCCAGCTCTTTATTCATAGTACAAATATACGGTCATTTCTCGTAGGAAAAAATACTAGGGGGTAGAAAAACACTATATTACTAAGATACTATACGGGTGGTCTCCCGCGAGAGGTTTTTTTCCTACGAGTTTATTCCTATATTTGTTCCATCATGGCTAAGTCGCTTCTTCTCCTTCACCTCGGAAGACCTGGTGAAGGGGACGAAGAGACATCGAGGCTTTGAGGCTAAGAGGTCATGGGGCTTGAATAGGTCTCCAGAAGGATACTATAGTAATAAGATAGTGTCTAGCGGGACCCACGTATGAAGGATTAAAAGCATGAAAGTTTGGATAGGAGATAGAGAAGAAGAAAAGGAGAGACTTCTGAGTCTTGGGGTTCACCCGGCGTGGATTCGACCAGATGGGGATCTTCTATTTCCGGGTATTCCCCCCGATTCAGATCTTAGATCAGCTGGGCTACGGGTTCCCACACCAAAAGAAGCAAGGTACATAAAATCACTTCTAGAGATCATTGGGTGTCATTCCTCCGTATGGTCAAGAGAAGAAAAATGGTACACCCCATTAGGATCAGGTGGTGATGATCCCCTATCTTCTGCAAGACTTGTTCTTATCGAAAGGGAAGACTAGGCCCCTCACGCACGTACACGTTTATTATATTGTAGATCCCAGCGAAAAAAATTGGTATAGGTTTTTTTCCTACGGGGGGAATAAGTAGATTTGTCTTATAAGAAAAAGGAATATGAAGACTTACACGATTCAAGAGCTATCCCCAGGGGCTAGAAAGATTGTCATAGAGGCAATACAGAACAGTCGTAGCTTTGCACAACGAGATGTAGATCTTGATTGGGTAATCGAGAATGAGACAGAAGACTTAGAGGCTTTGGGGCTTGAGAACGTAGAGATCTCCTTTAGTGGATTCTGGAGTCAAGGGGATGGTGCAAGTTTCACCGCAAGAGTAAACGATATTCCCGCCTTTATAAAGACAATTGGCATCATGGATGAAATACTTCCTAAAGTCTTAGAGGCTTTCGAGGAGGTTTATGAAATGTCAATAGTTAGAATAGACAGCCGATATGTTCACGAGAACACAGTAAGATTCGAGATAGAAGAAATAGACGACACCGAATTAGTTATCCTGTCTGGGTTTGGGCTAGGGGATATCACCGTTGATCTGAATGATACTCTAGAGGAGATAGACTTAGAGTCCATAGCTTCTTCCTGGGTGAAGTCTAAATGCAAAGAGATATACAGAACATTAGAAAAAGCATATCTCGAGGAATTCTCGGACGAGGCTGCAGAGGAATGGGCAGATGATATGGGCCTTCGATTTGATGAAGAGGGCAACGAGGTTTAACAATTAAAATCACGACGATGAAAGCGGTAACTAAAAAGAGACAAGAGAGATCAACCGAGGAGTTGGCTAAAGAGTTTAAAGGGAGTGGGGGGAAATTCTCCTCCTTCTGGAGTGGGCTATCCCTTACCGAAAGAGAAAGATTTAAAGGGTACCTAAGTTCTATGAGACCTCCAGAATAATTTTTTTTCTACGATAAATATCCCATATTTGATAAAACAACAAAATGGGAGCTGTTAGATTCATTTGCACCACAGATAAAAAAGCTTCTCACTACGAGATACATAATAAGGTATCCATGGCGGGAGGAGCAATAGTAAGGGAAAAAATTAGAAAAGACACATCCACCGCTTTCGAGGGAGAACTAGAAATACTCTGCGAAGGCGGAACCCTGTATAGGGACATTAAAGAAAATGGATGGTCTAAAACCTGTCACCTTTTAGAGCTATGAGAAACTACTTTGACGACGAAGATGAGGATGACTTCCTTGATGAAGATCTAATTATTAGAGAAATGGAAAAAGAAGAAAAAACAAGAAGAGAGTTTATACAGAATTGCAACGATGCGTTTAGAGCTATAGAATCAGATCCCGAAAATATCCTGGATCCCGATAATGCAGCGACAAAGAAAGATAATCTTATAAATGCGTTAAACCGAATGTCAGCGCTCTTTATTCTTCAGGAGGAATATGAGAAGTGCGAGATTCTAAGAAAGTTTATAGAAACCAAAATACCCAACGGGAAATTGGAACCAAGGATCGAAGAGGTCAAAAAATTCCTAGGACAATGAAAAGAAAGTCATATAAACCAGAAAGCATGAAGACCCTAGTCTGTCATGTTTGTAATAAGAATTCCTCTCTTGTCGATTCCAAAACAGATCGACTTACCTGTTTCAAGTGTGTATCCAGAACAAGTAATCCTAATTCTCTTTTTGACGACGAAGTAAAACGCGAGGATTTTGCCAGACTCGTTCTTGGAAAAAAATGATGCTAGGTTTTTTTCCTACGAGGAAACTTATTACATTTACTGATATATAAAAGAAAAACGATAATGAAGTTCTACGGTATAGCAGATTGTAAAGGGTTGGAGTCTTTCATCCCGGTGGTTCCTAAATTCCAGGGAGATTGGGTTTCCTCTAATATAGACGACTACAAAAGAGAAATGGGGGTAATGGTTCTGAGAGCCCAATACAATAGACACCGCCACGCAGTGGTTTTCCTTGTCGAAGTGGATGAGGATGTTGCCGAAGAGGTCTCTGATCTTCTGGACGATGGAGAATACGAAGAAGCTCTTGTGGCTCTAAAGGAGGGAGCAGGGTCAGTTTCCCTTGCTAGAATGCCAGGAGCAGAGAAGAGCTGGAATATGATACCAAACCCGGATTTAGATCCATACGGATAAAACAGAGTTTATGTATAAAGTAAAAGATGAATTCAGGAAAAATGAGTTAAGTCTAGAACCTGGAGGAGAAGAAGTTCGTGTTGTGTACTCAGGAGAAACTAGAATTTACGACAAAGTAAAATACCCAAATGCTTTTGCAAACGGGGTTATTAGAAGGTGCCAAAAGGAAGGCTCACCTCTTCCATTAAAAATAGAAACAAAAAACAAAATACTATGGGAAAGATCTTAAAGGCTTTTTTGAAAAATAAAGGAAATATAGTTATGAGTATTTTCATTATTCTTCTAGGGATAGGAATGGTTATTGGTACTCCATTTTTATTTATATTTGCCCTTAGACTTCTGGGATTGGAAACCCCTTATAATTTTTACAGTTGGCTTGGATCTTTTATAATTCTGGCCATTCTGTCTTCTGCGGGATCTGGAAAAAAAGAAGAATAGGTTTTTTTCCTACGAGGGGATTTTATACATTTAAATAAAATAATCCACATGGAATCAGGAATCGTCTCATTTAAATCCAGGATAGATCCAAGATTTAACGTACTTGTTATCTATAAAGAGTCTGTTATGTATCCCTTGATTAAGGAAGCTTTCGAAGGACTCGATAATTCCATAGGAGCTCTTATGCCAGGGAAATCCACAATTATCGTAGATGGTGAGAGGGTCGAGGAAGAATCCCTTACCGACAATCACCTTCTTGCTATAGAAGCACACGAGATAGCACACGATCTTCTTGGACACGAAGGGGAAAGAAATCAAACCCACGAGGACGAGGCAGACGAACTTGCTATCCGGATCCTAGATTCTTTTTCGAGGAAAGAAGCAGCAGAGCTTTTAAGAGAAAGAATGAAATCTTCAGGAAAAGATTATATATAATAAAGGATGATACCTCCTCCTCGAGAACCTAAAAAAGAAAAAATAGTGAGAGAAACTTTCTTTGGCGCAGATCCCCAGATGGACAAGGAATTTGAAGATTTCCTTTCCTTCATGGAAATCACTTTTGAGGTGAAGGAGAGTGAGGATATCCAATGGCCTCTCGTCGAATACGAGGGGAATCCCAACGACCTTAAGTCTATGCTATCTTCTAGATTTGGAATGAGTGATTCCGAAATACAAGGAGAATACCCGCAATTATTTTCATAAAAGATTTTTTTACTACGAAAGGAATTAGTAGATTTGTTTCATAATCAATTAAATAAAACGTCATGAAAGAGAAAATTCAGTTTTTGGTTAAGAAAGTGCTAGGGGTAAAAGAAATTCCAGGAGATCCTATCGATCTTACGCCAGGGATAAAAGTTAGTCGAGTGGTAGATGTTACAGATAGAAAGCTTTCCTTTAATGAGATAGCCCAGAATATACTGGAGCAAAGAAAGCTTATAAAATAATTTCGCTCTAGGTTTTTTTCCTACGGGGGGATTCAGTAGATTTGTATCATAATCAATTAAAAAACAAAATATGGCAAGAAAAGAATTATTGGGAGTTAGACAACCTATGAGCGACGAGGCTCGTGCAAAGATCGCAGCATCAGTAAGAGCTAATGCAGAAAAGAAAAGACAGGAACTCGGTATATCCGAATCACAGAACCAGAAAGCACCAGAGCTAATTAAAATGCGAAACCAGCATTTTGATCCCGACCTATTCGTCAATATGGTTACCGGAAAAGAGGTGGATGGGTTTTTCTCTAACGACGGGGGAATACCAAAAGCATGTAACTTTATTATTACCGGTGGACCAGGTGTTGGTAAATCCACAGTTGGTCTGGATATGTTATCCGATCTAGCAATGTCCGGGCATTCTGTTCTATTCGTATCTGCAGAGATGACACGTATCGATCTTTTTCAGTACGTTCAGAGATTCCCTAAATTCGGTAGCATTCCAATTCTATTCCTCGGGGAATACTCAGACTCTAATCCAAAAAGAATTATGGAGGAAGTACTTGCCGAAGGGTATGATTGCGTACTTATAGATTCATTTGCAGAGGTGCAATCCACAGTAAAAGAAACTCTACACATATCAGGCAACGCAGCAGAAAAATGGTTGATTGATCTAATGCTTTCCCATAATCTCGGGGGAAACAAAAACAAAAAGAATACCACGTTCCTTGCCATTCAGCAGGTAACCAAAGGAGGAGTATTTGTGGGTTCAAATAAATTGAAACATAACACAACCGGGATGCTAGAACTAAGAAGAGAAGGTGAGGATATTAATCCACATATGATCTTCACTAAAAACCGTAGAGGTCAGGTTCAAGAAAAGCTATTCTATTCTCTAAGCCAATCTGGCGATGTCGACTACCAAAGAAGTAACATGAGCTTTGATGTAGACGGGATAGAAGAGGTAGAACCGGTAGAGGTTAAAATGGATCCTATGGATATAAGCGAGCTATCGGAAGTTCTATCTAAACTTAAGATATAGACACTATCTCACTAACATACTCTTAGGCGGGCGTAAATAATTGAAAAAAAAGTTCGCCTAGGGTTTTTTTCTACGAAAAGATTTAGTACTTTTACCATATAACAAAACAAAAAAGAGCCATGAAAACAAACAAACGATTCACCATCACTCAGATGATAACGGTGAAAGAGACACAGTCCCTAAAAGCTTACTTGGATGCAGTAGCTTCTATACCTATGATTACCCAGGAGAGGGAGATTGAACTTGCGACGGAGATAAAGACGGGATCACAGGAAGCATTAGATGAATTGGTTTGTGCAAACCTTCGATTCGTAATATCTGTTGCTAAGAAGTTCCAGCACCAGGGTTTGGATCTAGAAGACCTTATAAGCGAGGGTAACTTAGGGTTAGTCCGTGCGGCACAGAAGTTCGAAGCAGAGAGAGGGTTTAAATTTATAACATGTGCTCTTTGGTGGATACGTCAGGCGATAGTTGAGTCGATCACAATGAACGGTAAAACCATTCGTCTTCCTCTAAGCCGAATCCGGGATATGGCTAAGGTTAAAAAAGCCATCAATGAATTCAACGTAAGAGAAAGCAGGGATCCGGTTTTCCAGGAGATCGTAAAAGCAACAGGACTTACCGAATCTAAAGTTATCATGTCGATGAAGTCCGTTAACACGATGTCTTCTATGGATGATCCATTAGGAGAAGAAGACTTCACTATCGGGGATACGATATCAGACGACACTTTTAAGACCGACGATAGTGGTCTTTCCGAAAAGATAGATGCAGTAAATAAAATATTAGACACCCTCACCGAAAGAGAGAAGATGATTATACAGCTTACTTTTGGGGTTGGCACGGAAGAGAGAAGTATAGAGGAGATCTCCTCTACTGTAGGTCTCGGGAAAGAAAGAATACGTCAGATACGAGAAGCTGCATTGAGAAAACTTCGAGGAGGTCCAAGAGCAAAATTCCTAAGAAAATTTGCATAGAGGATTTTTTTCTACGAAATTTATTGTTATATTTACTCTATAATAATAAGATGGTCCGCTAGCTCAGCTGGATAGAGCAACTGCCTTCTAAGCAGTAGGTCTCAGGTTCGAATCCTGAGCGGATCACTCTAAGCATTTAGGTCCTATAGCTCAGTTGGTTAGAGCACCTGACTCATAATCAGGGGGTCGTAGGTTCAAGCCCTACTGGGACCACAAATCAAATTATATAAAATAATTTTACCCGTAGGTTTTTTTCCTACGGGGTTTTTGTGTACTTTAGCTTCATAAACCAATTAAAACATATATTATGAAACAGTTATTTTGTGTAGTAGTGGCAGATGCCCATGAAATGGTAGGTTTAGATTCACCAATCATTTTCCACATCAAGTGTGAGGATTCAGACAAGGCTGAAGAAGCGGTTAAAGAGATGCTAGAAGAGGAGTATGAGTACGACGCAGAAGTTGTTGAGGGTCTTGACATCTTTTCATTTGAAGTTACTGACCTAGATATTATTGAATTATAAAGCCATGACAGACAGACAAAAAGCCACAGAGGTTCTATCCAGATTGTACGACTTGGGAATCTCGCCAGACCAAATTCTAGAACACATCATTTATAACTTCCTATCAGGGTCAGAAGCTCTAGAAGTCTTAGAGGATGCTCGGGATGAATTTATACCCGACGACGAAGATTAAAAAAGTTTACCCGTAGGTTTTTTTCCTACGAAAGAATTTATTACTTTTACTTTATAACCAATTAAATTTTATAACATGAAAAAAACAATCAAAAGACAAATTGTAGAATTTGTAGCTAGCAAAGGTTCTGCTACTAGAATGGAAATTATCGAATTCTATGTGGATCTAAAGAATGGTTCTGGTTTTTATCAATCTAATTGTAAAAGACCAGATATTCTTTCTTATTCCAGAGAAGGAATTGTTTATCACCCAACAAAAACTAACAATCCATTTAGAGGATGTTTATCTTCCGGATTTAACAAATGTTTTGAAGATATGCAGATTAGCTATGGATGGACTCATGGAGGAATTAAGAAAGCTTGGTTAATGAACGAGGACACAAAAGAATTCTTAGTCAAAGGAGAAGATGGAAAGTACCAAGCAGTAATTAAAGAATAATTTAAAAAAATTCCCCTCCTAGGTTTTTTTCCTACGAGGGGATTTATTACTTTTACTTTATAACCAATTAAAACAAATAAAAATGGCAACAAGATCAAGAATCGGAATGGAAATGGCAGACGGATCGGTAAAATCTATTTACTGCCACTGGGATGGGTATGTTTCTAATAATGGAGCTATCTTAGTAGAACACTACACAGACCCTAAAAAAGTAGAGGCTCTAATAGAGTTAGGAGCTATCTCTTCCCTGAAAGAAAACGTAAAACCCGAAAATGGGGATCATTCCTTTAATTCCCCCCAAGAAGGAGTAACCGTAGCTTACCATAGAGATCGGGGAGAGAAAAAAATACCGCCTAGAATAGATTCATCAGTTCCGGACTTCTTTAATTCCGACATAGAAGAATATGGGTACCTTTTTACCCAAGAGGGAGAATGGCTAGTAAAATCGGCTAGACGAGGAGGACTTGACCCTATGACTGTTCAGAACTTTAGCCTTATATCTTAAGTTTACAGTAAACACTCTACTGTAAACTAATTTCCCCGTAGGTTTTTTTTCTACGGGGAAATTCAGTACTTTAGCTTCATAACCAATTAACAAAAAAAGATATGAAAAACGGAATCGAATCCCAAGTAATTGAAGAAGGTAACTTAAGAGCAGTCAAAGACACCGGAGACTTTGGAGGACCTAATATGTGGCACTTCAAAGTCAAAGACGCCACGGGATGGTTCAGAGATGTCCAATGGATGGACGTATCGAACATTCAACCATTCTTTAAAACCCGTCTCCCTCAATACACCCAAGTAGGAACTAAGCGATTCAAAAAACTTTAAAACCAATACCATGGCAAAATCAGAATTTGAGCAGATAATAAAGGGTGTTACCCTTCTGATAGACTTCCGTAACGACTTTCAGTTTGACCGAGAGGATCCAGACTACTTAGGATTCCTCAATACCGGAGTACCCCTGCTCAGTGACGAGGATGGAGAGACTTTTAGATTCATAGTAAACAATCAAGAATTCTATAAGCCAGTAATGGATAAGCTGGGGCTTACGACGGAGATGGGATTTGACGAAGAGGAAACGGTATTTGTACTAACGGAGGACGTAAAAGATTTGAAGTAGGTTTTTTTCCTACGGGGAAATTTAGTACTTTGGCTTTATAACCAATTAAAACTAAAATATGAAAAAAATTAATTTAATAGAAATTTTAGGAGGGGATATATTAGATACGTTCGAAAAATACAGACGAGAAAGATTTAGAAGTTTTAAATTATCGGATCTTTCTCCTTCTTCCCCAGATTTTATAGAAGGGGTTAAATCTTTAGCGGGATCATATGCCTTTAAATTCTTCGGTATGGGTCTCGAGGAATCAAAAAAGCTATTAGAAAAAGCACAAACTATAGAAGAGATAGAAGATATCATTAAAGAAGAGCTAACTGACTATGAAGACGGAGACGACGAATATCGGGAAACCTGGGGGATAATCATAACAGAAATTAAAAATCCGGGCATATTAGAGGGACTAATCCATCTTCCCGAAAATTCTTTTAGCGACAATGATGATGTGGGGTCAAAAATAAAAGAGCTTAAGAATAATGGAAATTTTAAAGAAGCTCTTGAGCTAAGCGAATCCTTTAATGAATTAAAAGATTTGATAGATACTAAATTCTTAAAAGAATATCGAAAAATTCTCGAAAAACATTCTTCTTAGGTTTTTTTCCTACGAGGGAAATTAGTACTTTAGCTTCATAACCAATTAAAACCAGAAACATGACAGAAGAAAAGATCCACGGTTACTACACCCTTTCTAATTCTATCTCTTACGGAGTTATCCTTTCAGATTGCGGGGATTCGGCTAAATTAGTCTTCATGAAAGATGAGCCAGAGATAACAGATTGGCTCCCTATCGAATGGGTAGTCAATGAGGATGGAGAAGTAGATGATGAGGGATTTCCAGAGTTAGAGCCAATAATCGATCCTGAAGGATTTGGTGTTCCCCTAAATCTTGTAATGAGAGCTTAATAAAATTTTAACCCGTAGGTTTTTTTCCTACGGGGTTTTGTAGTAAGTTTACTTTATAGATAAACACAATGAGATACACTTCATCACATATCGAAGAGCTAGCAAAAGAAGGGATTTCCTTCATAGCTACACACAAGAAAGGTATCATCTACCTTGAGTGTGACGGGATGTATGATCTGGGGATCTCATTGATGATTGCTCCAACCAAGAAGGTGGATGACTTTTTAATCGATGGTAATTTCTGTCACGAGGATCTTTCTATAGAGATAGGTCTAGTGTACAACCCCGATAAAGAGAAAGACATTTATTGGATGACCTGGGCACTTAATGAAATTCTTGCCCATGAAATCTGTCACTATCACCAATGGTTAGACGGAAGACTTCCACGCAGCAGAAAAAAAGAATTACCCCCTTCTAAATACTACTTGCAGAGACACGAAGTAGAAGCCCAGATTGCAGGATGGGAAAGGGTAGCTCAGATGACGGGGGATACACCAGAGAGATCTGCAGAGATCTGGTTCGGTAGAAATTCCCACTTTCACGGGATGGAAGAAAAAAAATGGAAAAAAATTATCCAAAAGATTTTTTTCCTACGGGGGAAATTAGTACTTTAGCTTCATAACCAATTAAAACAAATAATATGATTTTAGAAAAATCCATCAAAAAGATTTTCAACAAAAGATGTTATGCAATAAGACACAATTGGTTTGGTGGATTTTGGGGTCAACGGTTAAGTACACAATATTTTGCGCAAATTGGAAATAGACTTTATCTATTTGACGGATTAGCTAAAGATGGAAGATTAAAATTGGTAACATGTAAGGTGGTTGATTGTGGTTGGGGAGGTACAAATTTTACAAACAAAAAAATGAATCTCGACGAATTTACGAAAAAAGTTTCTCCAGTTTTAAAATTTTCTGGTAATAACGAAAAATTTAAAACTGGCGATATTGTTTTGCTTAAAGATGCTAAGGAGAAGGTAAGAGATTTTTCATGGGAAATTATCAAAATATCGGAGAGAAAAGCAATTGTATATCATTGGTTTAGTGGCGAAGTTAAAATAGTAGATTGTAAAAATTTAATACATGTAAAATAATTTTCAGGAAATCATTACCAATTAAAACAAAATAAATGGAAGAAAAAGAAATGATATTTAGATACTATACACTCGATTCGCACACTGAGGTTGTTAGTGTGGACTTAACTTCAGAGGAGAAACAAGAACTTGGGATAGATGAGAACTTGTTCGCCCATCTTAATGAGATAGGTTTTTCTACCCCAGTGACTTCCAACGAATGGAAAGAAGATTGTTTTAATGTACTCATTGGAGAGACCCCGGAGGATGAGAACCTAGAAGTTCTGTTATTCCCTATTTCTAAATTACCCAAAAGATTTGAAGCGACCCACAGGTATTTTCTGAAGGAAAGAGAAAAATATTCTTTCTAGGTTTTTTTTCCTACGAGGGAAATTAGTACATTTACTTCATAACCAATTAAAACAAAACAAAATGCAAACAACACACTCAATCTGGGAAATTTTAGATGAAGGGGTAGCTTTCGAGCCGATAACCATTAGTCAATCCTTTATCAAGAATGCAATGCTATTCGAGATAAGCGAGGACACTGACGATGGTACATTCCCTAGAGTATCTGATTATACAAGATACGCAAACTCTTTGGACAATGACGGTACCTCTTACTACCTGAATCGACTTACCAGAAAGAAGAACAAATTGGAATTAGACTTCTGTGGGGTTAAGATCACAAGAAAGAGTCAATGGGACACTAAAGCGATCTTGGAGTTCAAAGACCCAATAGAGGTTGTAATGGGACACGTCGGGGAAAAGCCTATCATTGAAAAAGTCAAAAGAATGGAAGGAGAGTTTACCCACGATTGGTTCTTCAAGAAAAATGGGAGACAAGACAAGATTGCCAATGGATTTGAAATCTGGTTCGAGGTTGAAAAATATCTCGGCTAGGTTTTTTTCCTACGAGGGGAATTAGTACATTTACTTTATAACCAATTAACAATAAAAATATGACAGTTTATCAAATCCGAGAAAAGATTGCCGAATCCGGTAAAATGAGAATTAAAGATGTAGTAGATTATTTCAAGCATCGAGCTCCAGAAGCAGATATCAAAATTGTAAAAGCGGAAGCTAAAGAAATGATTAGAGAAGCTAAAAAATACATGTAGGTTTTTTTCCTACGGGGGAACTAGTACATTTACTTTATAATTAAACCTAAACAAAATGGATAGAAAAAGAAGAATTACCAAGGAAGATATTGAATTCCAAAGAGTAGTACCTCCAGGGGGAGGTACTGGATTCCTATATGGAAGCCCTAATATTACGATAAAGACAAAAGGTCTTAGAAAAGGATCCAATAAAGTTCTACTGAAAGCTCACTGGGATTGGGGACGCAAGAATATACAGTTGGAGATATTCGATCTCATACAAAAGGAATTCCTGAATCTAGACTCCACGAAAGAGAAGATAGCTAGAATCATCAACAAAGAGGATTCTAAATGGAATTTCCTAGAAGGGGACGAAGAGTTTAAAAATAAAGAATAGGTTTTTTTCCTACGAGAAGAATTAGTACTTTTATTTCATAAACCAATTAAAACAAAAGAAATGTCAGAAGGATTTAAAGAGCTATTAAAGCTAGCAAAAGCGGAAAGGGTTACAACTTTCGATGAACTTCAAGATTTAGTTTTCCAGTGCAAAAATGAAATCACTGGAGCTGATTTTGAATGTGTTAGGGAGAAATTGAAAATTAAAATGTTTTAAAATATTTCCCCGTAGGGTTTTTTCCTACGGGGTTTTTCTGTACTTTTACCTTATAACCAATTAAAACAAACACAATGAGAAAAGGATTCGACCGCCTAGTGGCAAAGCTCCAAAAGACAAACCTTAAAGTTAAGGTTAAAATGGAAATCAACGAAGTGATCGTTGAATGTGGATTCAATTATCCAGATGAAGTTGCAATACAGATATTTGAGATTGCGGATGAACTTGCTATGGAGGTTACCGTATGTGCAGAACAGCACGGGGGAAAAGTTCTTGATTCAATTACAATCAACGGAGGTCCTAGAAGATTCTAAAAATATTCCCGTAGGGTTTTTTACTACGAAATGAATTAGTACTTTTATCTTATAACCAATTAAAACATATAAAAATGAAAGGGCCAAAAAAAGTTGCTACTCTTTATGTTTATGACTATACATCGAAAACCAATTGGGCGCATAATCATGGACTCAAGGCATTCGTTGCTCCGAATAACGATTTCATGACATCTATCTTCGAAACATTCGAAGAGGATGGTTGGGGAGATCATAAATACTTTGAAGTAGATTATGTTGGATATGAAGAGGGAGATAATGAGGGATTTACTAAATGGAAATTGAAAAAGATTTTAAAATTGACTCAAGAGGGATTAGAAGGACTAGGAATGAATCTTGAAGATTTTAAAAAAAATGTTAAAACCCCATTAGAAGATCTTTCCTTCGGGGATTTTGAAATTGAGTATTTTGGCGAAGCCGAATATAACAAATTATTCTTCGATTCTAGCTCCATAGCAGAACCATTTAAGGATTTGTCTAACGATCAATTAGATTCTTTAATCAAGGCTTTGGAATCCTTTAAAAAATAATTTCAAAAAATTACATTCTAGGTTTTTTTCCTACGAAACAAATTAGTACATTTACTTCATAAACCAATTAAAACAAATAAAAAATGGAAAAGCGCACATTAGTACAGGCAAAAGAATTAGTTAACTCTTCTTTCCCTACAATCTTCTCTAAAGAGGATGTTATGAATCTCCTAAACTCTATCGAAGAGGTGGAAGAAAAAGAGGAAGTATCAGGAGGGAAATTCTCTCTAACAGAGGAAGAAATATCGATATTAGTCGAAAGAATTGCATCGGGGATCGAGGATGCAGCGGATGATGTCGTAGATACTTCGGATATGGATTTTGATGTCGATGTAGACTACGACCGAAGAATCAATATCGAGATTAGCGGAGGAGTTCAAATCGATACTATGACGATAGAAAGAATCGCAAGTAATATCATCGAAGAGTTCATAGGGGAGTTGAATCAAGAGGACGACGAGGAATAAGAAATAGGTTGGTTGGTTAGTTGGTAGGAAAGGGGAGAATTTATTTCTCCCTTTTTTGTGTTTAGGTTTTTTTCCTACGAGGGAAATTAGTACATTTACTTTATAACCAATTAAAACAATTAAAATGGATAAGCCAGTAAAACCAGTAGAAAAACCAAAATGCGAACACAAAAGAACTTATGTTGCTGTTCGCCACGTATCCGGGATTCAGTTAGTAAAGTGTTCAGATTGCGGACAAAAACTTTAGTCTTAGGTTTTTTTCCTACGAGGGGATTCATTACTTTTATCTTATAACCAATTAAAAAACTCAAATGAAATCAGGAATTTTCGCCATAGATATATTCAAGGACTTGAACTATGATGGAAGAATAGCTCTAGCAAAATGTACAAAGAATCCTGAGATCCTAACCATGCTGTCCGAGGATCATAACGAGTATGTTAGAGGTCAGGTAGTACAGAACATAAATACTCCGATTTACATACTCACGAAAATGTTGGAGGAATATGATAAGGTGCCTTTTGATTATAGGAATGAATCCCATGAATCCGGGTATAGAAAAAAGAATATAGAAGAAACCCTGAAGTCAATCCAAAATAAATTGGGAAAGGATCAATTTGAAAAAACCAAGAGGATTGAGGAAATCCTATACGGTAAAAAACATTTCATTTAGGTTTTTTCCCTACGAAAAGAATTAGTACTTTTATCTTATAACCAATTAAAACAAATAACATGAAAAATTTAACAGAGCACGAAAAAGCATTATTAGCAATTGCATCCTTAGCACAACAAATCGGGGATAGAGGTCTGGAGATAGAAGACCAGGTTCTTCTAAACATTGCATCGGATCTTGAATTGTTTATGATATCAGCTATGGCTGGAGATTTAGGCAATTTCCTAAACTACGTAAATGATTTCAGGGAAAAGAAAATTCGAGAGAATTTGGAGGAGATTGAAACCCTTAGAAGAGAATTGGAAACGGGAAGAAAGGTTACTTCGACAGAAAAGATTGCAAGAATGAAATTAGGAACTGAAAACTAAGGACATGAGAGAAGAAATTTATTTGGGACCAGTTCCCATAGAAGAAGATTGCTCACAGGTGGGATCAATAGGGTATTTAGAAAGATCGAGAGTTGAATGCCGAGCTTTCATAAACCAGCTAAGAAGACAATTTGGAGAACCCCCGATGGGAGGGATATTGAAGATAATGGAATGCCCTCATGATTTTGGAACCTATCACGAAGTGATTGCCATATTCGACGACGTTTACCCGGATTCGATGAGGTGGGCTTTCGAGGTAGAGGAAAACCTCCCAATGAAATGGGACGAGCAGGCATTAATAGATTTAACCATTTTAACAATAGCTTCAAAATAATTTTTTTTCTACGAGATTAACCCTATATTTGGCCTGAACATTTTTTGTTTTTTGTTTGTTAATTGGTTAGAAGGTCCCGGATTTATTTCGGGACTTTTTTGTAGATAGGTTTTTTTCCTACGAGGGGATTTATTACTTTTATCTTGTAACCAATTAAACGAAAGAGATGAATTTTTCAATTAACTTAAAATCTTTAAGCTCAGGAACTATAAGGTCCTTAATAGAAGATCTAAAGGAAAAAACCGAATTGGTCGAATTTTTTTATGCAATCTATAAAATAAGATGTAAAGGAGATGTGTGGGACGATTTAAGTGTTAAAGAAAGGATAGTTAGTAACCCTAAATGTCCTTCTGAAATTCTTTTTTATTTTATAAATGAATTTGATTACTCTGAAAAGGAAAAATCAGGAACTCACGGGATCTCGCTTGGAGAATTGAAGGATCTTGCTATTATGAATCCAAATCTTGGTCAAGATGATTTATTAAAGATAGCAGAAAAAAATTCACTAGCACTGGCTAATCCTTCTATTAAAGAAATTCTCCTAGAAGATATGTTCAAAAAAATTAATGAGGAATCCGATTTAATTCATATAGCTAATAACCCCAATTGCCCAGAAGATCTTTTGGTAAAAATCTTAAATTCGGTAGGAGGGGTTCTCAAGGAAAGAATTCAATATCGATTGATTGAGCAAGAGCATAAAAATGTTCCAGTAGAAGTTTTGCTAAGAGTAGCAGGATACCCCGAAAGAACGGGAAAAAGTGCAAGTCTTAATTTAAAGGAAGAAAGGATGGCCATAGCAAGACATAAAAAATGCCCCATACAACTTCTTGAATTTATGAGGGAGAACGACCATGGATATCAAATCAGTGACGTGTGTAATCAAGCTATTTGGGACTTGAAAAAGGAATTAGGGGAAGATGAATTTAAAAATCTTAGGAGAGTTCAAGAAATCCTTTACATGGGAAAACATTTCATCTAGGTTTTTTTCCTACGAGGGAATTTATTACTTTTATCTTAACCAATTAAAACAAAGACAATGAAACTTAGACTTTCAATTAAACAAAATTTATTAGTAGAGGTTACACTAACTGAAGACCTTAGAATGAAGAATGCTGGTATACAGAGCTACACAACAACTGTTGCATTTATAGAGGATGGTAAAATCTTCGAAAACGGAAAGTTCAGCCGTACCACCACAAAACACATTAACGAAATAGTTTACATCACGGGATTGTCTAAACAGGATTCGGGACAAAGAAAACACTTCTGGGAATACCCCTACGGAACAAGAATCTCTCATCCGGATTCTTTATCTTCTTCTATCTCCTCTAAAATCTTAAAGGAGCTATCAGGGGGAAAATCATTCTTCGAGACCGTATCCGAAATAGAAAAAATGACAAGAAGGGATAATCAAATAATAGAGGATATCCTAGAAGTCAAAGGACTTAAAGAAGGACTTCAGGCTTATAGAAAAATCAAGAATTCTTTTGCCCTTATATAGACACTATAATGATAAGATAGTGTATAGGCACCCTCTCGAATAACGCACCCGAGAGGGCCTCGTACACGGGAAACGTACACACGTAGAGATATATAGAGAAAAACTACATAAAATGAAAAACCTACAATTGTACGAATATTATGGCCCAAGAGGGGAATATGCAGATCCACAGGAAAGAATAGAGCTCTTACAAGAAGCACAGGGTAAATTATCTGAAGCTGTATCTCTTATAGAGCAAGCTCTTAAAGGAACAACTCACGAAAGACATGCACAGTCTTATTTAATTGGTCACCTTAACAACTGGATCGATTCAGGAAATAGATTCGATATGGGAATCCAGCAATACATCGATAAGATTGCGGAAGAAGGGGAATACGAGGAAGAAGACGAGGACTATGAAGATTAAATAAAATTTCACCCGTAGGTTTTTTTCCTACGGGTTTTTTGTGTACATTTGCTTCATAACCAATCAAAATGAACACAATGGAAATTTCAAAAATCGCACAAAAGGTAATTGATAACATCAACCGTGCAATTGCCAAATCCCCTACAGGAGTTACTATGGTATCGATCAGAGAATACCAAAACTCAAATGGGGAGATCTCCAACAACATCGTTAACATCGGTGCAAGTTTGGAGAATGCAAAAGCCAAGGATATCCAATTCCTTAAAAGTAAAACTGGATCGACTGAGATTGAGGAGATCGCAAGACTTGAGCTAATCAAATCATTAGAAAGTCCTAACCCAAATCGAAGCAAAGGACAAATCGATGCTTATACCGTTATTACAAAAGGAATTAAGGTTCACAATGTGACTGGGGAGATCTACGTATTTGGTCTTAGAATGAAAAAAGAGATTGTACAACCGGGAACTTACCCTATTGTGAATTCGAAAGAACTTACAATCGCTAAGAATGTCCTACGTAAAGAGCTAAAGTCCTCTAAGTTCACTCAATTCAAGATCAGCGAAATCTCAGAAATCCGAATTGCAGGAGAGGAAATTTCATTTTGTTGATAAATTTCTCCTCCGTAGGGTTTTTTTCTACGGAGGAGTTATGTACTTTTACTTCATAACCAATTAACACATACACATTATGAACAAAGAACAATTTCAAAAAGCAATCAAGGGAACAAAATTCGAGATAGATCTTGGATCTTCCCTTAACGTTAACGGATCCCCTATGCCGGTTGGTATGTGGAATCTCATTCTATCAATCAGAGATTGCAAACTCTACTCCAAAGGAATTAAGCCTCACCGCAACTGGAGGATCAGCGACATTAAATGGTACTTCGGGGTCAAAGGAGGAGCAGGGGAGATCGCAAAGAGATTGGAGGAATACAAGGAAGCTTTGGCTTCCTGATTCCTTCTTGAACAAACTAAAGGCCCTCACACGGGGGCCTTGTTTTTTCCCTGGCTTTTCCTAGGGTAGGGCACCAACACAAAAATACGAAATCCCCTTGTAGGAAAAAACCCTAGGGTGAAAATAAATTGGGGAAAAAAATATTGATCTAGGTTTTTTTCCTACGTGAAAGATTAGTATATTTACTTCATAAACCAATTAAAACTTATATCATGAAAACATTTAAAGATTTAGATTTTATTGAACTTGACCCCCGTATGAATGGTGTTAGTGCTAGTATGATGTTTGAAAATGGATACGGGGTATCTGTTGTCCGTCACTCCTTTTCTTACGGGGGAAAAAGTGGATTATATGAATTAGCAGTACTTGATGCCGATGGTGAACTTACATATGACACCCCGGTAACTGGTGATGTTATAGGGTACTTAACGCCAGGGGAAGTAACCAAAACGATGGCATTAGTACAGGCACTTTAAAAAAAGTTATCCCGTAGGTTTTTTTCCTACGAGGGGAATTTGTATTTTAGCTTCATAACCAATTAACATATAGAGTATGTCAGCAAAAGAAAAAACAAAAACCGCACCGGGTATCAAAACTACTCCAGCAAAGTTCCCTTCTCCGATTAAGAGAAATGCTCCCTCGGTAAAGCCAGACACTAAAGCTTATTACACTCCACAGGAGGGTGAGGACTGGGATAACCTAAGCTGGGAAAGTCAAAGAGGATAATTTAAAAAAATTCCCCTCCTAGGTTTTTTTCCTACGAGGGGATTTATTACTTTTACTTTATAACCAATTAACAAAAAACCAAATGAAAACAAACCTCAAAGCCCAATTAGAAGCATTCGAAAAAGGAATCTTCCTAGATTCTGACGGAAATGAAAGTTGGTGTTTTAATTTCTATGACTGGTTCTGTAAGGACACTTCATTAGAAACAAAATCCCGTTCGCTCTATGCTAAGGTAAAGAAATTCCTAAAAGCAAATCCTTGGATCGATACGTCCAAGGTGTATGTATTCTTCAAGAACAATTGTCCGGTAGGAGGACCACTCTATGACGATTTTAGAATTTGCAACGAGGAAAGTGTTATCTACACAGTAATTCCTAAATGCGGTCACTCTGGAAAAGCAGAAATTTGGGGAAAAGAAAACGGGTTTAAAGGACCTTTGAAGGTCGCAGATACTTTTACGGGACTATTAAGTTAGTCCCTAGGTTTTTTTCCTACGAGAGAATTTATTACTTTTACTTTATAACCAATTAAAACAAATAAAAATGAAAACTTCAGAAATCGTATTTTTAAGAACCCTTCAGTTCGCATCAATCGCTTTAGGGATTTTGACTTTCAGCGCAATAATTTATGCATTTGTTCAAATTGCTATCGGGAATGTTCATTCCACAGCTTCTTTTGAATTCTAAATGAATTAAAAAATTACCCCGTAGGTTTTTTTCCTACGGGTTTTTTGTGTACTTTAGCTTCATAACCAATTAAAAATAAATAAAAATGAAAAACGAAAAACCACTCGCAACACTTTATGTTTATGACTCTACAACTTCAAGAACGGGTCAAGGTCATTACACCAGTAATGACATCGTGGCATTCGTTGCACCAAATGACGATTTCATGACATCTATATTCAAAAAATTCGAAGGGAATCGGGGAACTTCTTGGGGAGATTTTGAAGAATTTCAAAGAATAGATGGGGATGGCGGATTTGATAAATGGGAATTGAGAACAACTTTAGAATTGACTTCCGATGGATTAGAATCTTTAGAAATTGATCTTGAAGATTTCGAAGAAAATGTTAAAACCCCATTAGAAGATCTTTCCATTGATGATTTTGAAATTTGGGGATTTGATGAATCTACATATAACAAATTATTCTTCGATGCTGAATCCCTAATAGAACCATTTAAGGATTTGTCTAATGATCAATTAGATTCTTTAATCAAGGCTTTGGAATCCCGTAAAAAATAATTTCAAAAAATCCCCTCTTAGGTTTTTTTCCTACGGGGGTTTTTAGTACTTTAGCTTCATAACCAATTAACATATACCAAATGAATGTAACTATCTTATCTATGCTCCAGGAATTAAATTCCTTTGTAGATTGTAAAAGGTATTTCGAGGAGGCAAAAGACTCTAAAATCAATACCAAAAATAATCCTGAGTTCAGAGGACTTGTGAAAGCCTGGATTGGTGGTGAATATGATGAATCCCCAGAACTTCTAGTCCAAAGGATAACTTCCCTATTGTAATAGGGGAGAAAAAAGTTCACGGTAGGGTTTTTTCCTACGTGGAAGATTTGTACTTTAGCTTCATAACCAATTAAAACATACACAATGAAAAAGTTCAATGGATTTGAGGGATTTTTGATCAAAGAGGGTCTAAAGAAAGTAATGGCGGACATGATCGCAGAGATCGAAAAAGCTGAGTCTAACGGAAAAAGACCTATCATGACAGCAGGGTTCGTAATGATGACCATGGAGGAGTTGACCAAGAAGGTAGAAGAGATGACCAAGAAGGAAAAATAAATTTCCAAAAAATCCCCTCCTAGGTTTTTTTCCTACGAGGGGATTTATTACTTTTATCTTATAACCAATTAAAACAACCAAAATGACAGAAAAATTCATTCAGGTAACTTCTTTATCTAACGGAGGAAAAATCTTAGTTAATGTTAGACACATAGGGCATTTCTATGAGACGAAGGAAAAAATAGAATATGGACAAGTCCAAAAACCAAAACACACAAAACTTGGGGTAACAACCCATAACAATGGGGGATTTGAGGTTAAAGAAACTGTGGATGAAATTCTTAAAATGATTCAATCCTAGGTTTTTTTCCTACGAAGGAATTCATTACTTTTATCTTAACCAATTAAACAAAACCCCAATGGAAAAAAGAACCACACCCGAAGGACAAAGCTACTGGAACAACAACGGAGCTTACCAAGAAGAGCATGACAGATTATGGGAAGAGTTAGTACCCGCTTCAGGATCAGCTCCCACCATTCACGGAGAACTTATCCGAGCAGTAGGAAGACTATTCTATGAATTCTGTAACAATGGAAACTGTAACGCTATAGAGGTTGAAACAGGAAGATGCTCACACTGCGGGGGAGATGGAGGGGAATACAGTGGGTATGACGAGGATGAGGAGGAAGATATCTATGACGAGTGTGATTGGTGCGATGGGTCTGGAGAAGAAGAGGGAGACACGGTAATTACCCCATTCTATGCTTCATTCTTAGACTTGATAGAGGGGAACGTTCCTACAGCTCCTGTACAAGAGTTACGTGACTTCATGGAGGATAATTCGAGAGGGTACAGTCGATACAAGTTTGACGACAATGAAATGGGTATCTACAACGCTCTTACGGATTCAGTTATCCACCACATTTTGACAACAGAGAATTCACCATATTCGGGGGAGGATTAAAAAACTCCCCACTAGGTTTTTTTCCTACGAAAAGATTCATTACTTTTATCTTATAACTTAAAAACAAAATATCATGGAAGCAAAAAAAGTTTTCGTCTTAGTTCACTCTAATGTAGATTATGTAGATGTTGAGGTCTACGAAAAAAAGGAACGTGCAATCGAAGCTCTGAAAGAATTAGCAGAGAAGTATGGGATGGATGTTTACGGGAACTCAGCTGACGGAGAAGATAATCATGCTACAGTAGAAGAGAAGATATTATTTTAGGGTAGGTTTTTTTCCTACGAGGGAATTCATTACTTTTATCTTAACCAATAAAAAAATACTATGAGTTACGAAAAAGCATGCAAAGGAAAATATCTGGAAAAATATTCAAAGAAAGGAAATCTTCTAAGAACCGCAGAAAAATTCGAATCCGGAAATTGGGTAGTCCATACCTATTCAGGGATATCCCTTAGCGGAGAATATAGTCAAGAAGAATTTACCAGAATCCTTAAATTTTTTATCCGCTAGTTTTTTTCCTACGAAAAGATTCATTACTTTTATCTTAACCAATTAAAACAAAGTCCAATGACAACAAAAGAGGAATTGATAGAGAAATTACTTCTACTAGAAGAGAAATTCGAAAATGACGAGGAGGTAAAATCCCTAATCGAAAAACTGGAGAACAGATTCAATACCCTACAGGATGAGGTTTTTACCGCGGAGGATTATAAATCAGACGAATACTCAGACATGTGTGAGGGGTATTATTTAGAGCTAAGGGAAAACGATCCCGATCAGACTTCAATATTTCAGGTTCTCTGGTTCGAATAAAAATCAGCATAGGTTTTTTTTCTACGAAAGGAATATGTATATTTACTTCATAAACCAATCAACATGAAAACAATAGAGGTAACACAACAGGAAATTAGAATGGCAACTCGGCCAAACGTGTATCGAAACAAAAAGAAATACACGAGAAAAGAGAAACATAAAAACTACGAATCATGATAAGAGCATTTGTATTTTTGATAGCACTACTTCCGGGAATTCCTATTTACTTCGGTATAGTATTTTTAATCGGGATAACAATGGGTCCAGAAGTTATAAGAAACTCAGGAGCAAAAGGGCAAATCTTGATAACGATTGCGACCTTGATAATCTTAGGGATTCTAATTAAGATTTTTACAGAGCCCGAAGAATTAAGAGAAGAGGACTTCGAAGAGGAATAAAGAAATTAGGTTGGTTGATTGGTTAGGGAGAGGGCTTTTGCCCTCTCTTTGTGCGCCTAGGTTTTTTTCTTACGTGGGGATTTCTTATTTTTGTGTTGGTGCCCTATTCTAAGGGAAGAAAAAAAATTTATCTTTTACGCAAAAAAAATGTCCGTAGGGTTTTTTCCTACGCAGTTGTAATGTATATTTGTATTGTTAATCAATTAAATCATTTCAATTATGTTAAACTTATCTAATTCAGGATTCCTTTCTCAGGAACAACTTCGTGCTCAAGCTCCTTCTATCTTCGCAGAGAAGGGAATTGAAACTCTTTCTCGCCACTACACTCACATCCCTACTTCTAGGGTGATTGACGACATGGCAAAACTTGGATGGGGTGTTATCGATGGAAAACAAATCAAATCTAAGAAGTCCGATGGATTCCAAAAGCATTTGGTTGTATTCCGAAACGAAAACATCGTTATCACTTCAGAAGATGGCGACACAGTTTACCCGCAAATTCTTCTAACTAACTCTCACGACGGGCGCTCTTCTTTTGTCTTCCGTGCAGGACTTTTCAGATTAGTTTGCGAGAATGGTCTGGTTGTGGCAACACAGGAATTCCAAAACGTAAACATCCGTCACACTGGGTATTCTTTCGATGAACTTCGCACCCAAATCAAAGAGATGGTTATGCAACTTCCTTTGACAGTCGAGTCAATCAAGAAAATGAAATCAGTGGAATTGGACGAAGAGAAGACCAAAGAATTCGTAACTGAAGCTCTTAAGATTCGATTCACAAAAGAGCAGTTCGAAGGATACGTTTTCGACATCAACGAAATCCTTGAGCCAACTCGCAAAGAGGACGAAGGTAAAGATCTTTGGTCAGTGTTCAATGTGGTTCAAGAGAAACTACTAAGCGGGGATTTTCAATACCAGGCAATGAATGGAAGAGATCGAAAAGCTCGCAAAGTTAAGAATTTCCACATGGATATCGACATCAATCAAAAGCTATTCGCATTAGCAGACACAATGGCCTCATAAGAGGTCATTCACCCTCAAGGGCCCTCACACGAGGGCTTTTTTCTGCGGAAGGAATTCGCCTAGGGAAGGGCACCAACACAAACTTACGAAATCCCCACGTAGGAAAAAAACCTTGGCTAAAAAAAAGATATATAGGTAAATTCAATAGACTATGGAAAATATAATAAGATTCGAAGGGTTCTTAAATGAATCAAGCGAAGCGGAAGGAAAGAAAGCCCAGATGATGATGGATAGTCTCCTCAAAAAATATGAAACCCAAGGGAAATCATGTTTCTCTAAAAAGAAGTGTCCCAATTTATGGGGATTGACCTATGGTTCTTTAGAAGGAGCTGTATTCCTTCTGGTCACTACAATGGGTGTTCTATCAGCAGAAGCAGGAGGACTCATCGTTTTTGCCCCTATGATGGGTTATTTTGGTTATAAGTCCTACAAGGATTTAAGTTCTGTGGAGCAAAATAAAATCTTTCCCGAGCTAAAATCTTTAGCTAAATGTCTGGGAGAAGATTTTTTTAAGTAATTAAAATGAAAAACATATTAAGCTTAAAGGAGTTCTTAAACGAAGAAATCGGAATCCAGGAATCGGAATTCTCTCTTCTTAACGAGGGAAAACAACCTTTGTGGCCTTTAACCTCTAATTACTCGAATATTATTCAGAGGAAGTTTGGAGACATCTCATATAAAAATGCACTAAATAAAAAAGGGGAGATAGAAAGAGTTGTAAGTAATGCTATAGGGTATCAAGTAAAATTAGAACCCCCTCATTTAAATCTGAAAGACGGAAATCCAGAATTTCATATGAATCTTTGGTCGTCAGACGGAAATGCTCACTACCAAGAATGGACTGCACCTACTGGAAAACGTCTTTGGTCTCTATCGATTGATAAAAACGGTTACCGTTTAGTTAGAACCCCATTCAAAGAAACAGTCATTGCCTGGGAGTTTGATAAAAAATGGGAATACATCAGGGAAAATGATTTCACATCAAAAATAAAATACGGAGTACAGAAAAAAGATCAATCCATAGTTAATCTAAGACCCGCTGATAGGAAACTAAATCCTGACTGGGCCAAAGGAGGAGCTCAATGGGTATACCTTACCCCAGGATCAAAAATGTACAACGCAATTAAAACCAATGTGTTTGGGGATGTCTAGTTAGACCCGAATAAAATCTTACCCGTAGGTTTTTTTCCTACGGGTTTTTTGTTTACTTTTATACTAACCAATTAATACCCCGTTTATGTATTCTTTAGATTGCTCCTACTACACAGCAGAGTTTCCGACTATTGGAGACCTTATTTCCCACATCATGATTTCTGGAATGGATCCGAATTATGAAATTACCCTCAATGGTAAACCCACAGGTGAACTTGCCATAGACCTTATTCAATTCTAGAATTATTTCCCCCGCAGGTTTTTTTCCTACGGGGGTTTTATGTACTTTTATCTTAACCAATTAAAACAAAGATCATGTCAAAAGAAAAAATCTATCAAGTAAAGAAAATCAGATCAGGGATGAGAGACACCAAAGAGACAATTTTCGAGGGTACACTCGATCACCTAAAAAAAGGAGTGTTCGGGTACACTCTAGAATGTGGAGCAAGCTGGAACAGAAAGATAAATTCCGATCCAAAGACAATCAATGCTCTAATCAAGGCAGTGAATATGTCTTATGACGAAATCGAAGGGGGTTACACAAGAAGTTGGGTTGAGTTGGTTGGTTGATAAAATTCCCCGTAGGGTTTTTTCCTACGGGGGTTTTATTTATATTTACTTATAACTTAAAAACAAAAGAACATGAAAGTTTACATAATCACACTAGAGAATCCTGAGAAAACTGTTGTATACGCAGTAGGAGCAAAAGATGAAGAGCGTGCATTAGAGCTCATAGGAGAAGTGGAAAAGATCACGGAAGATGTCTACAATGTTTCAGGAGGAGTCGATGTAGAGAGCACAAAAGAACTTCCCGCAATTGCTAAAGAGGAGTTTTGCACAAAGACATTTGACAATAGTTACTTTTAGTGAGCTCCCAAAAAAGCACTATTAATTTAGTGCTTTTTTATGTTTTAAGTGCTCGGGTCTCCCGACTTTTAATTCTTAATTTTCTACCAACGTATACTAATAATTATTATATTTACTTATAACTTAAAAACAAAAGAACATGCCAATTGCAAAAACTAAAGAGGAATGGTGGAGCCTAGTAAGAGCTGACCTTTCAAAATGGAATACACAAAATGACCCTGACGACAGAATGGGTATCCAGGATTGGATTGGAGAAGTTGGACCTAATATTCATGGGGGAATAGCTTTTAGAGATCGCTATGGGGATTGGGATGTTTCCCTAAGTGGGCTCGACGACGAGGATGATGAGGACGATGAAGATTTTTAGACCTAGGTTTTTTTCCTACGGGAGGAATTCGTACATTAGCTTCATAACCAAACACCACACCATGGAAACAAAGGTATCAATAGAAAATCTGGAATATGATCTCTCCCATAGGGAGAACATGACCTTCGAGCAAGCAAAATCCCTATGCGTTGACGGATGGAGAATACCAAAGATCGAGGAGTTAGCCGTGCTGGGGAAGGAGATGTATGTTAAAGGGAATAAAGTGTTCCTTGGAGGAAGACACTTATCCCCTAGACTTTACTGGACACCAGGGATGGTTAAATTTATGAGCGGAGGAGATATAGATGAATCCCAAGGAGCTTCCGCCCTATTCTATTTCGATCTTAATTGTGGATGGTTTATCTCCCTCCACGAGAACAAACAATTTCTAATCCTAGTTAGGGACATCTGAAAATTTATTCCCTGTAGGTTTTTTTCCTACGAGAAGAATTAGTACTTTTACCTTATAACCAATTAAAACAATTCAAATGAAAAAAACAATTTCCATCGCAGCTTTCGTTTCATTTATGTTATTAGGAGCGGGGATAATGGGATTTGGAAACCCTCTAGAAGGACTTTTCATAATCATGGCTTCAATACTCGGACTATTCATAGCTAGTGGGGGAGAAGAATTCTCTGAAGAGGGGATACGCGAAAAACACGAATCTAGAAAAACAAATTGGGGATCCTGATCCCTATATACACTATCTCACTAAGATAGTGCGCGTACGTGAGAGGGATAAGGTTTTTTTCCTACGTACATAATTCGTATATTAGCTTCATAACCATTAACACCAGAGCCAATGATCAAAGCAGCCATTAAAGACCTAAGAACACCCCGGCCAGAAGTAGGGGACAGAGTAGAGTTCCAGATAGGAGAAGAGACTCTAACCGACATAGTGACCTATGTAATGGGACACGTGATAGAAGGAAAGATATGGGATCTCACCTACATAAAGAACCTTAGTATTATTAAGCCCACTAAATAAACGCATATGTCACCAGAGGGTCATTACAACAGAAGAAGAGAGGAACAGGATCGGATCATCAACGAGTACCTCGAGTTCATGAGAAAGAAGGACGAAGAGGCCAAGAAGGAGAAAGCAGTCGCTAAACACTTCCGGGCTTATTCATCACTAGGAATAAAGATCTTTCTAAATTTAAACTAAAAAAAGTTGTCATAGGGTTTTTTCCTACGTGGGGATGAAGTACTTTTACTTCATAACCAATTAATAAAGACCCTTATGAAAACTATCATCCGCTCAAACATCAACATCAGCAAGCTCGACCAATTCTTTTTCGCTGGTCGTTCTACCCTTACTTTCCGCAACAACGAGAAAGGCACACACATCACAGTTCGCGTTAAGCAACTTAAGGACCGTGCAGATCGCAAGACCCTACTTCCTATCTTCTACGTGTTCGTTTCTCTAGTGGGAGACAGCGAATACGGGTTCCGTTTCGGGGGAACAATCTTCAAAGACTCTATGCGTCTTAAGCTCGGAAAAGACGTTGAGGAGGGAGGACAACTCCACAAAGTAATGGAATTCCTTATGGGTGCTTTGGCTAACCCAGAGTCACTAAAGAAGAGAGTTTCTCTACTACACGAGGGCAAGTGCTGCCGATGCTCACGTCAACTCACTCACCCAGAATCAATCAACACTGGATTCGGACCTGAGTGTCTAGACATAGTTCTTAACCAGGCGAAGCTCACACCTTCAGACCTATTTGAAAAACTAGGGGGAGAATAATCTCCCCTTTTTTTCACCTTAGGTTTTTTTCCTACGGGGGTTTATCGTACATTTGTACTAACCAAAAAATCAAAAAAATGATAGTAGAGAGACAAGACCTCATCGGTCAGGAGTTCGCGGGGAGAAGGGCCTCGTGCGTTATTGAAATACCACCAAGCGGAACATTCCAAGCCTTCTATGAAGCAGAAGCTCTAGTGAAGGAGTTGGGATATGGAGTAGGGTCTATGTGTTCGTCAGAACCCATAGGGTTTGCCCACGGCTACGATTACATTGCAAAGTGGTATAACCTAGACTCTGAGGATAAAAATCGCTTAGACGGACTCCTATTGCACGACGGAGGCTTTAGAGAAGGAGGGGTAAAGATCGTATTCTTTAACCAACCACACCTAAAGGAGTAGAATAAGAGTAGAATATAGAGATCTAGGAAAGGACCCTAAAAAGAGGGCCCTCCCGATTCTTGGAGGGCCCCTAAAATAATGTCCTCCCTATAGGGGGCTAAGGGCCCTCGTATATAGGGTGAATTATTAGGGTGGAATAGCCCAGGGGGAGGGACCCATATTCACAGGGGGTGTGAAATAAGGGTGTATGGGGCCCATATAGGGGGTGTATCTAAAGGGGCCTCGTATGTAGGGGGAATTTCGGCATAGAAATCGCCCAGCAAATCTTAGGGACTTTCCATAGGGATTTCTTTAATAATAGTCTTTAATAACCTTTAATAACCTTTAATAACCTTTAATAACCTTTAATAGTTTCTAATAAGCTACCAAGGGACTTTCCAAGACTCTCTTAGACAACTCTTAGACTTACCAAGAACCCTTATTTTTTTCCTACGGTTTATTCTCTATATTTGCTAAGAACCCAAACGGGAAAAGATGAAACAGACAGCAATACAATGGCTTGAAAAAATTCTTGAAGGCCAAAAAGATAAGCCATTTGATTTTGATGAGTGGTCAATAGCATTTGAACATGCCAAAGAAATGGAGAAGGAGCAGATAATAGATGCTCATTTGGATGGGCAATCATTAGTAAGTTGTAAAGATGAATATGCAGAACAATACTACAATGAAATTTTTAAATCAGAATAAGATGAAAAACATACACTTAATACCAACAGATAAACCAAGTAGGTTAAGATACAATTTATCAAATGTACTTGTTTTAACAAAAGAACCTTATAGAGATTATAGTAAACAAGTTAATCAAAACATCTACATCACTAATGATGAAGAAATTGAAGATGGAGATTGGGTATTAATAATTGATGATTTTGAAACTTATATTCATGAGCATAAAGGTGATAATTTACCAACTACTTATTGTAAAAAAATCATCTTAACAACAGACCAAGATTTAATCAAAGATGGTGTACAAGCTATTGATGATGAATTTTTAGAATGGTTTGTTAAGAACCCAAGTTGTAAGTTTGCTGACGTTAATGATTGGATGGATACTAATGGTAATATGGCTTTTGGTGGTAATACAAGATATCAACTTTGCAACCACTTGTACAATAAGCAAATTATCCCCAGAGAAGAACTAAAAGAAACACTTGAAGAAGAAAAGTTAATTCATTCATTATTTGTTTCCGAAACAGAAGAAGAGTTGTTAAGAGAATTTGAAGGTGAAAGTGATGAAGAAATTAAAGCTGAAAGAGAAAAGAGTAAATCAGAATAAGACATTAGTAAACTTCAGTTCCCACACAGCGGTGAGACGGGCTAAGTTATATACAATTCCTCGGAGCTGGGAGTAGAAAGCTGAAGAGCTAATGTTGATTAACCTTTAAATCAGAATAAGATGGATAGTTGGGTGGGCTAATTGGTAAGCCGCAAATCTTAACAGAGGGAGATACAGGTTCGAATCCTGTCCTGACTACTAAAATTATAAATTATGAAAAAGTTACTTTGGAAATTACTAAAATTAGTTGACAATAATTGGGGTTATTCAACACCAATCCAACAACGATTTAAGGTCGGTGACAAATGCAGGATTCATTTTTGTTATACTGAAAACACCGGTTTTACACCAGGTGAAACTGTCACGATAATTGAAACAGGAAGACATGATTATTTGGTGAGGAATGAATCAGGAAATCAAAGTTGTGTTTATCAATTCGAATTATCTAAGTAAAACAAATAGTCAGGTGGCGGAATTGGTAGACGCTATTTACAGTTTAGAGATTGCTGGTAACGTATGTACCTGTTAATGGGCGAAAATCCACCGATTAGGATCAAGGGAAGACAACGTAGCAGATTATTGGAAACTCTTGGTTAGGCCAAGTTAAAATCAATCTCATACAGGTTCGAATCCTGTCCTGACCACGCAAAAAACACGGAATGGAGTTTCCTTGCCTTAGGGTGGGTTTTAAAAGTTCAAATAGTCGGGTGGCGAAATGGTAGACGCTAAGATGTTTTGTGTTATCTAAGCACATTACAGATAGAGAAACTAAATCATACAGGTTCGAATCCTGTCCTGACTATTTTTTATTAACCTTTAAATCAGAATAAGATGAAACAAACAGCAGTAGAGTGGTTATATGACCAATTAGAATTTGATGATTCAATCTCAATGGATGATATTGAAAAGATCTTTGAACAAGCCAAAGCAATGGAGAAAGCAGAAAAAGATAAACAATATCAAAGAGGCTTCAAAGATGGTTCAAAACACATAAAAATTATATATAACCTTTAAATCAGAATAAAATGGAAATAATAGCAATTATAGGAGCAGTATTTCTTGGGACTTGTTTAGCAGGAACAATGGTATTACTAATTATGGGAGAAGGTACACCTAAATTTATAAAAATCTTTACATGGATATCAATGATTCCACTTACAATTTGCTTTTCAATTCTATCAAGATATGTTAAAGAAAGTACTGAATGTAAAGTAAAGTATAAGAAAGTTAATGTTGAACTATATGAAAAAGTTTATTAACCTTTAAATCGGAATAAGATGAAAGCAAAGTTAGTAAAGAAACAAGAAGGATGGTACAATCTTTATCAGAATGACATTGGAATAGGTTCAACTCATTCAGAGTTGCAAGGACACAAACTATCCCTTGAAAACTGCCAAGCTATTGAACGTGGATATGATTTGAATGAAGAGATGAGTAAACTTGTTGACAAAAAAGCAGAACAAAACAATACTATTGATTTGAATGCTTATGGTCAAGGATGTTTGGATGCTTTCCAAAAAGCACTTGAGCTGATGGGTGATAAGAAGTTTAGTGAGTATGAAATGATTGATTGCTGGGAAACTGCTCATCAAGCAGGTAGGTTTGAAGAAAAAGGTATTGCTCAGAAAAATTGGCAAACAAGTAAAGAATATATCCAATCATTACAACAAACGGAATGGGATGTTGAGGTACAAACCGAAGAACTTTTATCAGGTCAATGTAATTGCGAATGTCATTCAATAGGATCAAATGTGATTCATTTTATGCCTTGTTGCAACCCAAAAATGTTAGAAGTTCCTAAACTTGATGTAGATGGATGCTTAATACTTAAAATATGACAATAAAACCACTAGCAATACTGATGACAGTCATCATAACAATATGGATTATCCATATATACTTCATCATACAAGAAGACAAACAATGTGATACTCACGTAACCTTAACGGATGGTGAAGAATATGATTGCACCGCGGTACATTCATACTCCTCCGGAATGTCAAGCATTAGATTATGTGATGGAAAGTCGATCGATATACCAACGGTTAGAATTAAAACAGTAATTGAAAAGTAATGGAAAAAGAATTTGTACCTTATGAGTTGGCAGTTAGCCTCAAAGCACTTGGATTCGATGAGCTTTGTTCTGGTCATTATAGTAACGGAGAACTCATACACAGTAGTCACACTAATAATCAAATGCAAAGATTTAGATATTCAGCCCCAACATTCTCACAAGCATTTAGATGGTTTAGAGAGAAGTATAATATTTATGCCATTATCCTTCCCAGTTATGCTGATGATAAAGTTGTTAAGGATAGATTTTTTTATGAAATAGCTAATGGTAGAAAATTAAATCAAGAATTAAACTATCATAACACCTATGAAGAAGCAGAACTTGCTTGTCTTAATAAATTAATAGAAATTATAGAATCTAAACCGGAATAAGATGAGACAGGAGAAATGGGATGAATTTCATAAAAAACTTGATGAAGCTTTAGATTCAGAATTTGGAAAAGCTAAAGTAGCCTTAAGAGAATACCTATTGGAAAATAAAGAGCAGGTGGCTGCTGATTTAGAAGAAATGAGAGAGAAATCAAATAATACGAAAGAAACACTCGAAGAAGCAGCAATAAAATATGCTTTTTTCACTGAGACCAATGGTGTAAATGTCAACCAAAGAAAAAAACAACACTTCACAGCAGGTGCTAAATGGATGCAAGAACAGATGGAGAGGTTAAAAGACTTTGAGGTTTGGAAGGAATGGAAGAACACGAATGAAATTAAATGAGAATAGTATGAGTTTAATAGGGAGATTATTAGAAGACGGATTTGTTCCGGTAGACCTTAAAGGGGGAAATATTAAAGTGGGAGATTCCATTGTGAACCTTAATGGCATGTTTGGTACTCTAGAGAAGATTACCAAGAAGGGAAATTACATGGTGTCATTTGATGCAGACTACTATGGGGAAAAACCCACCAAGTTTGATTCGGAAAAATTTGAAGGGTTCTTTCTTGTAGATAAGAGATGAAAGGGGAGTTTGTGACATATGGGGTGGCCAAGAGACTGAAGGGTCTTGGATTCGATAGCCCTTGCTATGCTTTTTATCAGGAGGAGTCCATAGAGGGTTTTCCTTGTATGGTTGATGATGACGACGAATACAGGGTGACTGGATTTAGAACATGTGTCAACTCAGAGATTCCTGATCACTATGTAGGAGCACCTTTGAGACAACAGGCATTTAGGTGGATAAGAGATCAACACAACCTTTACAGCGAGATACTACTGGATAGAACAACATCCCCTAAGTGGGCTTTTGAGATTCATAGATACGAGGACTTTGGCAACTATGAGAAGTCCGAAGAGAAGGAATGGTCTCTATATAGAACACATGAAGAAGCAGAGGAGGATTGTCTGAAAAGACTGTGTAGTATAATTGAATCGGAGGGCGCGAAGGGGGCCTGAAAATCGCTTTTCCACCCTCGGATTTTTTTTAATCAGGGAAAGACATATATTTAAATAAAAAATGGAAGACGAAGAATTAATCGGAGAGATTACCATAGGGTATAATAATGACTATTGGACCGTGACGGGTTATCCGGATGACAGGGTATTGGTGTATAATTCCAACACGACTTCCGGGGATTATATTGTGTCAAAATCCCCAGAAGCTCCAATTGTGGAGTGGGCGCCGAAGGAGGACATCACCTCCTATGAAATGGCCCTTTGTGCTCCTATCCTCATATACTCCGGTACAGGGATTCTCACTATTGCTGGGCTTGGAGAAATGCTAAAAGATATGGACCCAAAGGCTTTGAGGCACTTTAGGATAGAAGATCCGAACTTTGAAGGGGTAGAATGGGACACCATAAAATAGAAAAGAGAGGAATAATTAAAATAATTCGATTATATAGGAATATATAAGGATATGAAACACATTAAATTATTTGAAGCATTCGATTCTTTGGAAAGCCCTAAAGGGATAGTTCTATGCATGACAGATAGGTACAAAAAAGAACTTAAATCCGAGGGATGTTCCCCTACTGATGGATCTTATGGATACCCTGATCCCGATGAAATAACGTTGTTCGATAATACCGACGGATACGGAAAAGGAGAATTTAATTTAGTCCAGATCTATAGAAACGATAATGAAAGTTCCTATAACGATGGAACAGTTATTAGAACGTGGGTATCTTATAATAGAAAAGAGGGTAAACTTTATTTCTATGATTCTTTTTTCGATTTTAAGACCGATCGAGAAATGAATTTTATTAACCTTTCTAGTTATTCTCCTTACTTTAATGGAAATTACAAAAGAATAGACGATAATCAGAGAACCCAAAATTCGGTGTCTACCGAAGGACAAAAAAGAGATCAATTTAATTTCTTTAACCAAAGCTCATATTCCGATTTCGAAAATGGAGTTCTTGTAGGAGAAACGGACTATAGGGATCGTTTTGAGATTATAGAAATATCAGAATAGGTCATTCGATAATTAAAAAATAAATAAAGGTCTCAGAATTTCTGGGACCTTTATTTTTTTCCTACGGGAAAATCCATATATTTGATAAAAGATGATCTCCGTATTCCTCCAAGTCCCTGGATTCAAACTTGGGGGTTTTATTAACTAAAAAACGAAAATGAAAATGAAAAAAACTTTAATTGGTTTGGGAATACTTTCCCTGGGGATATGCCTAATATTCTTTTCCCCGGCAATCCTTATTTATGGAATAGCTGGATGGCAGATTGGAACTTGGTCTAGTGACATCACAAGAAAAATTTGGGAGAAATATGGAGAAGAGAATAAATAGAATCGTTTTGGCCATTATGGTTTTGGCTCTTGCCTATCAGACCTACCAGGTTCACAAATTAAGTCAAATGGCCGAAAGGTGCGAAATAAAAAGGAGAAAATGAGAAAAATTATATTGGTTGGAATGCTAGGAATTTCTTTCGGAGGAACCGATCCTATAATATGTAGTGCCACGTGGTATAATATGCACGGGGCTAAAACGGCTTCCGGGGAAAGAATGCATAGAGATTCTTTGACCGCAGCATACAACTCGAAACCATTTGGAACCAAACTAGAGGTGACCAATGTGGAAAACCTAAAAGTTTGTACTGTGAGAGTTACAGATAGAATGGGAAAAGAAAGTCGGGGAAAAATAGACCTTAGCTATGCAGCTTTCGGAAGGATTGCAAACCACGGTCAAGGGAGAATAAGAGTAAGAATTAGAGAAATATAAAAATTAATGAAATGGAAAATAAAATTGAATTATTCGAAGCAGGAGACTCTATTAAACACGTAGAGGAATTTATGGAAGTTCTTGGATTTCCAATGGAACATGAAGATGGGTTTTTGAATAAATTTGGTGAAGTTTCCTATGATCAATTCATAAAGGGAACCAAATATGAACCAGGATACGACCTATTTAAGGCTGATCCCTCTATATCTAATATAAAAGAAGTTAGGGATCTTCTCTATTCAAACGGAATAAAATCTTTAGAGATTAAAGAGGATGGATTGGTTTTTATAGAATTCCGGGAGATAACAAAAGAAGAATGGGAACAACAAGAAATGACAGAATCTTTTGGAATGGGGTATGATGAGTACCTGGGGTCATTCGGGAAAGGAAGAATTTCATATTCGATGTAAAAGGAATTTTTCGGATAAACGGATATATAATTTATGAGACACATAAAAATATTCGAATCTTTTAAACCTATTACTCTTATAGATGTTCCTGATCCTATGAAGGTCATTAAGGATTTTTGTGATGTTCTTGATTTCCCAAGACAGAATGAAGATGGATTTCTATTAGGGTCTGGAGTGGTGGATTATGAATATGACATAAAAGGGAAAAGCTACGAAGACGGATATAGGTGGATTAAAGAAAATCCCGAAATTTTAGAAATCCCCGAAATTAAAAAACTATTAAGTGAATGGTCTATACTGGGAATCGAATTTCTTCCTGACGGGGACATTCAGGTAACTTATGAACCTATGACCAAAAGTCAATGGGATATAGGAGGATATGACGATACTGGAATGAGCTATAAAGAATACCTAGAGGAGTTTGGAGAATAAAATATTTTATGGAAATCGAAAAGGTCTTTTTAGACCTTTTTTTGTGTGTCTTTGTTTGATATATAGAGAAATTAAAATTTAATATCATGTTACTTAAAAGAGGATCTACCGGAGAAGATGTTAAAAAACTCCAAACGAGGCTGGGATTAACTGCAGATGGAAGCTTTGGCCCAGGAACAGAGGCAAAAGTTAAAGAATGGCAATCTTTAAACGGGTTAACCGCAGATGGGATAGTCGGAGATGGAACTTGGGGAAAATTATTTGCAAGTACAGAAACTAAGACCCCAGAAGCGCCAAAGACTCAAGTAGTTCCTTCTGTTCCAACTTCTAATTTTAAATTGGATAAACTTAAAGGACACATTCCTGATTCTGTTATAGCTCAGATCCCCCAGACCGCTGCTAAATTTAATATTACTAACACATTAAGACTAGCACATTTTCTAGCTCAATGCGGACACGAGAGTGCAGGATTTAAAGCGGTAAGCGAAAACCTTAATTATTCCGAAAAGGGACTTCTCACAACTTTCAAAAAGTATTTTACCCCCGATCTTGCAAAGCAATACGCAAGACAGCCGGAAAAAATTGCATCAAGAGTTTATGCTTCAAGAATGGGTAATGGGGACGAGGCTTCTAAAGAGGGGTGGAAATTTAGAGGAAGAGGGTATATCCAATTGACGGGTAAATCGAACTACACTAAATTTACCCAGTTTATTGGAGAAGATTGTATTTCAAATCCAGATTTAGTTGCTACTAAATACCCTCTAGCTTCTGCAGCTTTCTTTTTCGATTCTAACAAACTTTGGTCTATATGCGATAGGGGTTCAGACGATGCTACAGTGACTTCAGTAACAAAAAGAGTTAATGGAGGAACTATAGGTCTTGCTGATAGGATTAAACACTTTAAAGAGTACTATTCTTTATTAGCATAAAAATTAAAAATAAATAGATAAATAAATAAAAAATGAAACACGTTAAATTATACGAGAATTTTCAAATTCTTAATGAAGGGGTCACTTATAATGACATAATGCAGCTTGCCGACAGAGAGTTACCAACAAAACTTTCTTATGGATGGGGAAGGGTTCCTTTTACTAAAGAAGGAAATCCGCCTGCTTTTAGTGTAGTTCTTAAGAAAGAGAATGTTAAGAAATTAAATTCGGACTTTTTGGATGCTTGGTTGTTATTTTATCCAAAATTTGATTATCAAGGAGGATGTCAAGGTGAAATACGTATGAATACTTTTCATTACAAGAAAATGATTACCGCTCAGGAATTAGCAAAAATACCTTCGGTATATAATGGTCCAGTAAATGATCTTATCGTAGATATTAAGGATTGCTGGATTGGTATATGTAATGGTGATGCAAGACTAGTTGAACTAATGAAACGATTGGAAGAAAATGGATGGGAAAAACAAAAACATTAGATAAATGATATGATGTATTTAAAACTATTCCAAAATTTATTAAACACCCTGAATAATATTATTCAATACTAGAATAGTATGAAACATCTTAAATTATTTGAAGCTTTTTTAGCTAGTGATAATAAATCAACTATAATTTTATTTGGTCCTCAAGGGGTTGGAAAAAGCACACTGGCGAAAGAGTTAGGGAATGAGTTAAACATGGGAGTTATTGGCTCCGATGATTTTATAGATCAGGGAAATTGGTCAGAAGAAAAAACATGGAGAAAAGGATGGCAAGTTAGAAAACAAAACGAATACGAAGGTATGGTTAAGTACCTTAATGATAATTTAGGAAAGCCAGTTATATTGGATGTTGGGGGTAGTCATGGAGTATGGGACGGAAGAATGCTAGAAGATATAATGGAAATGTTAGAGCCAT
>Ga0315900_10001356_pt1 | contig 38989 bp, 36 predicted proteins | sample LakEriMetagenome_FD_203521 | JGI IMG/M metagenome (GOLD analysis project Ga0315900, IMG submission 203521) | Freshwater fungal communities from buoy surface, Lake Erie, Ohio, United States - Buoy 12 MA114 | ecosystem: Environmental > Aquatic > Freshwater > Lake > Lake biofilm | place: USA: Lake...
GGTGTACTTCTTGGCGACGCTGACCACCAGCCGCAGGTTGGCCGCCACCATCCGCTCCTTGGCCCGACGGCCGGCCTGCAGGCGGCGGCGCAGCAGGGCCGGCGTCAGGCCCGCCTCGGCGGCCAGCAGATCGTCGGAGGGCGGTTCGCCGCCGGATCGAAGCGTGAGCTCCTCGCGCAGCTCCTCGAGCACCATCAGCTCCTGCACCTGGCGGCCGAGGGTGATCTCCTGCTCGTGGCTGAGCAGGGGGACCCGGCCGATATCGCGCAGGTAGGAACGGAGGGAATCGCCAGTGCCAGCCAGGGCCGAAGCGGTGGTTGCGATGGTGATCGAGGGCATCGTTCCGGGTTACGAAACAAAATGGTTTCGTAAAGATACCACCCTTTTCCGGAGTCGATCCGCCCTGGCGCCAGAATCGGACCGGCTTTCCTCTCCCACCACACGCCCCAGCCATGGCCGCGGAACGCCTGCAGAAACTGATGGCCGCGGCGGGGTTCTGCTCCCGCCGCCGCGGGGAGGAACTGCTGCGCCAGGGGCGGGTGCGGGTCAATGGCCGGGTGGCGGCTCTGGGCGAGCGCGCGGATGCCAGCCGGGATGACATCCGCATCGACGGCAGACCGCTGCGGGCCGCACCGCCGCCCCTGACGCTGCTGTTGCACAAGCCCGCCGGCGTGCTCTCCACCTGCCACGACCCGCGCGGCCGGACCAACGTGCTCGACCTGCTACCACCGGATCTGCGCCACGGCCAGGGCCTGCATCCAGTGGGTCGGCTCGATGGCGACAGCCGCGGAGCCCTGCTGCTCAGCAACGACGGTGCTCTCACCCTGCAACTCACCCACCCGCGTTACGACCACCCGAAGACCTACCGGGTCTGGCTGCAGGGCCAGCCGGAGCCCGAGCGGCTCGAGCGCTGGCGCCGGGGCCTTCCGCTCGATGGGGTCGCCACCCGCCCTGCGCAGCTGACCGTTCTGGAGCAGCAGCCCGACGCGACCCTGGTCGAGCTGGTGCTGCGGGAGGGGCGCAACCGCCAGATCCGGCGCGTCGCCGAGCTGCTGGGCCATCCGGTGCTCGACCTGCTGCGCGTCGCCATCGGCCCGCTGGCGCTCGGCTCGCTGCCGGAAGGCCACTGGCGGCCGCTGGAGCCGCAAGAATGGCAGCGCTTGCTGGAGCCCTCCGCCTGAGCGTGCCCCCCTCGCCACCATCGCAGCCGCCACCGCTCGATCGGCTGCTCGATCGGCTGCGCGGGCGACTGCGCCGTGCCGGCTCCGCCGGCAGCAGCCCGGGTGCTGCGCCGGTCCAGGATCCTCTGTTGGCGGCCAGCCGGATCCTGCGGGAGAGCCGCGAAGCCCGCGGCCTGGGCCTGCGCGAGCTCGCCCGCGAAACCCGGATCAGCACCACCGTGCTCGAGGCCCTGGAGAGGGGCTGGCGCGATCGGCTGCCGGAAGGGGCCTACCTGCGCACGATGCTGCCCCTGCTCGAGCACTACCTGGAGCTGCCGGAGGGCAGCCTCGATGGCGCTTTGCCTCCCGGTCGGGAGCGCAGCATCGGGCCGCGGGGATCCACAGGCCTGCGGCTGATCCCCCCCTGGCTGATCGATGGCCTTGGCACCTGGCAGGGAAGCGTGCTCTACGTGCTGCTCACTCTGCTGCTGCTGCACCTGCTCAACCTGCAGCAGCAGCGCCTGGCCGCCGCCGGGCTGCGCAGCACCCGACCGGTGCCGCCGCTGCCGGCCAGCGCGCCGCAGAACGAACCGCGGGAACGGCAGGTGCTGCGCGTGCTGCCCGAGCTGCGGCCCCTGGAGCGGGCCGCTGCGGGACAGGCCCTCGCCCACCTGCGGCGGGAGGGCGACTCGCGCCAGCGCCCCGACCTTTCCCTGGGGACCCTGGAGCTGACGCTGAAGCAGCCCAGCCAGGTGCGCCTGGTCGGTGCCGGAGACGGAGCCACAGCGCTCAGCGGGATCAAGGGAACGCTGAGCCTGCCGGTGCTGCCCCCGTTCCAGCTGACGATCGAACCGGACCAACCTGGGGACCAGACCCGGGTGCTGTGGCGGGGGGCGCCCCTGGCGGCGGGCCCGGATGGCAGCTGGCGCTACCCGCCGACCGCAGCCGCGGCACGGCCGAACCGGGCCGCCATCGCCCCATAGCCCTGCAGGGGTCCCGCCAGGGACTCCAGCGGCTGGACCAGGCGCCAGCTCCAGTTGCCGCCGGTGGTGCCGGGGGTGTTGAAGCGGGCGGCATCGCCGAGCTCGAGCAGGTCCTGCAGCGGCACGACGGCCAGTTCAGCGCTGGAGGCCAGGGCCAGCTCCAGCAGTTGCCAGGCCGGAGACTGCACCTGCCCCCCCACCGCAGCCGCCACCCGCTGGCGGCTGTCGTGGTCGAGGCTGTCCCACCAGCCACGGGTGGTGGCGTTGTCGTGGGTGCCGGTGTACACCACCCAGCCCTCGCCCTGGAAATTGGCCGGCAGGTAGGGGTTGTCGGCGTGGCCATCGAAGGCGAACTGCAGGATCTTCATCCCCGGCAGGGCGAAGCGCTGGCGCAGGGCCTCCACCGGCGGGGTGATCACACCGAGGTCCTCGGCGATCAGGGGCAACCGGCCATCGGGAAGCAGCCGGCCGCGCCGGCGGCAGCGGGCCTGGAGCAGGGCCAGCAGGCGCGTCCCCGGCGATGGCTTCCAGCTGCCGTGCTCAGCGGTGGGATCCCCACCGGGCACCGCCCAGTAGGCCTCCAGGGCCCTGAAGTGATCCAGGCGCAGCAGGTCGAACAGATCGAGCTGTCGCTCCAGCCGCGCCAGCCACCAGCGGAAGCCCCCCAGCCAGTGGCGCGACCAGCGATACACCGGTGTGCCCCAGAGCTGACCTGTGGCCGAGAAGTAGTCGGGGGGCACGCCGCTCTGCAGCTTCAGCCGGCCGTCGAGGGCGAGGGAGAACAGACCGCGGTGGCGCCAGACATCCGCACTGTCATGGGCCACATAGAAGGGAAGATCCCCCACCAGGCGAACGCCGCTGCGCGCGGCGAGGGCCCGCAGCCGGTCCCACTGCAGCTGCAGCTGCCACTGGAGCAGGCCCTCCTCGAGCAGGGCCGGGGCCTGGGCAGACTCCAGAGCCCGCAGAGCCCGGGCCTGCCGCTGCACCAGCGGTCCCGGCCACTCCCACCAGGGGCGGCCGTCCTGCAGCCGGCGCAGCACCATGAAGCGGCAGTGGTCATCGAGCCAGTGGCTCTGTTGCCGCCGCCAGAGGGCGAAGGCCTGCCGGCGCTCCGCCGGCTGAAGGTCCCAGCGCCGGCGCAGGGCCACCCCCACCGCCACCGATCGCCGGGCGGCGGCCGCCGGATCGAGGCGCCCGGGATCGCCGCCGCAGGCCAGAGCCTCCCGGTCGACCGGATCCAACAGACCATCGGCGATCAGATCATCGACATCAATCAGCCAGGGGTTGAGAGCCGACCCGCTGGGGGAGCTGTAGGGGGAGCCGGTGGAATCGGTGGGGGCGAGCGGCAGGAGCTGCCACACCCCCACCCCCTCGCGGCCCAGCAGCTCCACCCAGGCCCGGGCTCCGGCCCCGAGGGTGCCGCAGGGGGGGGGGCCCGGCAGGGCCGTGGGGTGCAGCAGAACGCCGCAGTCTCGGGTCACGGTTCGGGGTCTCAGGCGGCGGGGAGGCGGTAGCGACTGATGATCCGCCGGGCGAAGGCGGGGATGTGGCGCTCGGCGATGGCGGGATGGTGGCGACGCAGCCAGAGGGCGTTGCGGGTGAAGTGGGAATCGATCGAGAAGCGGCCGTATTCCAGGCCCACGGGCCCGAAGCGCTGGACCAGCCAGCCCACAGCCTCCGCCAGCCACATCGGCAGGCGCAGGGCCTTGTCGTAGGCATCGATGCCCTGCTGCACAGCCTGGCGCCGATCGCCGCGGCTGGTCACCGGCGCCACATCGAGTTCAGCCTCCACCAGATCGAGCAGCTCCTGGCCGCGGGGGTTGCGCACTGTGATCCACTGGCGGCCGAAGCTGGCCCCCATGTAACCCACCACCAGGTCGGCACCAGCGTTGGTGTAGTCGAAGCAGCTCAGGCAGCTGGGGGCGAAGACGTCCTTGAGGGTCGGTGTGTCGAGGCCGAAGAACGGCACCGTTTCCTCACTGCCGTCGGCATGGCGGAAGTGGATGCGGAAGTCCTGCATGAACTCGTAATGGACCACCGTATCGGGGGACCGACTGGCGCTCTCGAGGAAGGTCTGCAGTCCCTGGCGGCTGACGTTGTCGACGCAGGGCAGGCCCAGCACATACAGCTGATCGAGGGGCAGGGTGTCCTGGACGGCCCGCAGCGCCTGGATCTGACAGCCCACGCCGATCGCCAGCAGCCGGCGGATGCCGCTGCCGGGCAGCTGCTCCAGCACCGCCAGGTTGGGCGAGAGGGTGGGCTTGTTCACCCGTGCCGCCAGGACCTCCTCAGGGGTCCGGGCCAGCACAGGCACCGGCGTGAAGCGGTCCTCCGGGCTCTGGCCCACGCAGAGCACCGCATCGACGAGCCCGCTCTCCAGGGCCCGCACGCCGATCCGAGAAACGATGCCGGTCCACTGGGCTCCGGGGATCGGCGGCTCCAACCGGGCGGTGAGCATGCGCTGCTGCACGCCGAAATACAGCTCGTTCTCGTCGTCGAGGTCGCGGCTGCGGCCATGGGCCTCGACCTCCATCGCCTCGAAGCGCTGCTCCAGAAAGGCGCAGGCCCGGCGCACGTAGGCCACCCAGCGGCTGTCGCAGAGCCCGCAGTCGCTGCAGAGGTCCTTGGCCGGGCGCACCGCAGTGCGGGGAATCGGACGGGCCCGCTCGTGGGGGGCGACGGGCGCAGGGGGAGTGGAGGTCATCGGAAGCGTCACGGTCGCCCCGTCGGGCCACCCCAGACGGCCAAGCTATCGGCCGCTGTGACCCGCTGCGGCTGGCAGGGGGCGGCGGCTGTGGGGACGGACTGCGCCACAGTAGGTACAGAACCGCTCATCCAACGGCGCCGATGCCCCCCCGCTGGGATCCCCGACACCCCCTGCCACGCAACGGTCCACAGCCGGAGGACCAGGAGGAGCGCGGGCGACGGCGACGGCAGCGGCGTGTGGGCCTGCCGCGCCCGTCCCTGCAGGGGCTGAGCCTGCGTCGCACCCTGGCCATGCTGACGGTGGCGACCGGCGGGGCGATCGCCGGCAGCCTGCTGATGGGGCTGATCTGGCCGGAGCGGGACCGCTCGATGGCCACCCAGCTGGAAGTGACGCCGGCCACCCTGGCCGAGAAACCGCGCCGGCCGATCACGGTGCTGGTGATCGGCAGCGATGCCGACACCCTCGCCGCCGGCGACAACGGCGCCGCCCCCAGGGGACCGGGCCGCGCTGACACGCTGCTGCTGGTGCGGGCGAACCCCAAGGGCCCGCTGCAGGTGCTGGAGCTGCCGACCGAGCTGGCGGTCAACCTGCCGGGCAGCGCCGTCCCTGTGCGGCTGGGCGATCTCTACCGCCGCGGCGGCGTGATGCTGACCGCCGATGTGGTGCGGGAGCTGGTGGGGCTGGAACCGGGGCGGCCCGACCGCTACCTGGTGATTCCCCGCTCCGCCCTGCGCACGATCGTGGCCGAGGTCGGCGGTCTGGAGGTGAGTCCGCCCCGCAAGATGAAATACGAGGACCGGTCGCGCAAATTCCGGATCGACCTCCAGAGCGGTCTGCAACGCCTGGATGGCGCTCAGGTGGAGCAGCTGGTGCGCTTCCGCGACAAGTGGCTGGGCGAACAGGGTCGGCGCAACAACCAGCGGCTGGTGATCAGCGGCCTGCGCACCCGCCTGGCCCAGCCGGAGGTGCTGGCCGAACTGCCGGCGCTGCTGGTCCAGCTGCAGGGCAAGGTGGACACCAACCTCACCGCCCGGGAGGCCCTGAGCGTGCTGGCAACGGGCCTCGATGACCAGCGACCGATCCAGTTCGCGTCCCTGCCGCTGGATCCCGAGAAGACAGAGCATGGTGGGCTGCGCCAGCTCCGCAGCGACGCCGCCACCCCCCTCTGGCCGGCTCCCTAGACGGCGGTCTGCAACAGCTCCAGCCGCTGCAGACGCCGCAGCACCAGCAGGCGCAAGCTGGCGTCATCCAGGGCGGCGGCACAACCCAGCCAGGGCAGACCATCGGCCCGGCGCGACTGGGGCGACCAGGGCCCATCCCACTGCAGCAGGCCCACCAGCGGCACCTGCCACTGGTGCAGCAGGGCGGTGGCCGCCGCCGGCAGTCCGCTGGCGAGATGGGAACAGGACACCAGCAGCAGGACGGGCTGACGCCAGGCCCCGAGGGCCTGGGCCCAGCAGCCGCCCGCCGCCAGGGGCAACCCTGGATCGTGGGGGATGGCCGCAAGACGGGGGCCACCGGGGGCCCGCAGCCGGGCGAGCGCCGCGTCAGGGGGCTCCTCGGCCCCGCAGCGCATCCACTCCGCCCCGAGACGACGGGAGAGCTCAGGCGCCGCGGCGGCGGGCAGATCGGCGGCGCCGGGCGGGCGCAGGGCCACCAGGGCCAGGGAGCAGGGAAGCGTCATCCTTCTTCAAGCCTCTTCAACAGCGTGGGACCGACCCGCTTCTACGATCAGGCAAAGCCGGACCGCTCACGCCGCCCGTGACCAGTTTTTCGACCGCTGAACGGGTGGAATCGAGCGGGGTGCCTCCGCACACCGCCAACGATGCCCGCCGGCTGCGGCTGTTCAGCGGCACCTCCAACCCCGAGCTGGCCCGGGAGATCGGGGCCTACCTGGGGGTACCGGACGGCCCGCGGGTGATCAAACGCTTCGCCGATGGCGAGCTCTACATCCAGATCCAGGAGTCGATCCGGGGCTGCGATGTGTTCCTGATCCAGCCCACCTGCGCCCCGGTCAACGACCACCTGATGGAGCTGCTGATCATGGTGGATGCCTGCCGGCGGGCCTCCGCCCGGCAGATCACGGCCGTGATCCCGTACTACGGCTACGCCCGGGCCGATCGCAAGACGGCGGGGCGGGAGTCGATCACCGCCAAGCTGGTCGCCAACCTGCTGGTGAAATCCGGCGTCGACCGGGTGCTGGCGATGGACCTGCACTCGTCCCAGATCCAGGGCTATTTCGACATCCCCTGCGATCACATCTACGGCTCACCGGTCCTGGTCGACTACCTGCGCACCCGCGACCTGGGCGAGATCGTGGTGGTCTCGCCGGACGTGGGCGGGGTGGCCAGGGCGCGGGCCTTCGCCAAGCAGATGAGCGACGCCCCGCTGGCGATCATCGACAAGCGCCGCTCCGGGCACAACGTGGCCGAGAGCCTCACGGTCATCGGTGATGTGGCCGGAAAGACCGCCGTGCTGATCGACGACATGATCGACACCGGCGGCACCATCTGCGCCGGGGCCCGGCTGCTGCGCCAGCGCGGCGCCGCCCGGGTGCTGTGCTGCGCCACCCACGCCGTGTTCTCCCCACCCGCCATTGAGCGGCTCTCCACCGAGGGCCTGTTCGAGGAGGTGGTGGTGACCAACAGCATCCCGCTGCCGCCGGAGCGACGCTTCCCCCAGCTGCGGGTGCTGTCGGTGGCCAACATGCTCGGGGAGGCGATCTGGCGCATCCACGAGGAAAGCTCGGTCAGCTCGATGTTCCGCTGAGCCGGGAACGATGGCAGACCCCTTCAATCGCGGCGTCCGGCGGCGCCTGGCCAGCGGCCTCGCCGCCCTGACACTGCCGCTGCTGGCCGTCGGGCTGCCGATGGCGGAGGCCCGGGCCCAGAGCCGCAGCCGACTGCCCCAGCCGATGGGCCGGCGGGTCGGCGTCTGGCTCACCAACAGCCCAAGCCCCCTCTACTACGACCCGACGCGGATCGAGACGGCGGTCCAACAGCTGGCCGACACCGGCTTCAACACCCTCTATCCCAACGTCTGGAGCCGGGGGGCCACCTTCCACCGCAGTCGCCACGCGCCGATGGAGCCGGCTCTGGTCAGGCAGGCCCCCAACCTTGATCCGATCTGCCGCATCACCCGGGCGGCCCAGCGGCGGGGGATGCAGGTGATCCCCTGGTTCGAATACGGCCTGATGGAGCCGGGCGATGCCGAAGTGGTGCGGCGCAACCCCGACTGGATCCTGCGCCGCAGCGATGGCAGCGCCCTCTACGCGATGCACGGGGCCAACCTCAAGACCTCCCCCCTGAAGGATCTACGGGTCTGGCTGAATCCGGCCCACCCCGGTGTTCGGGCGCGCTTCATCGGCCTGATCACCGAGATCGTGCAGCGCTGCGGCGTCGATGGCATTCAGCTCGACGACCATTTCGCCTGGCCGGTCGATCTGGGCTACGACGCCTACACCCGGGCCCTCTATCGGGCGGAGACGAACCGCGAACCACCGCTCAACACCACCGACCGCTACTGGATGCGGTGGCGCCGCCATCAGCTGACCGGGCTGCTGCGCGAGCTGCGGGCGGCCCTGCAGCAGGCCGGAGGCCCGCGCCGCACCGTGATCAGCCTCTCCCCCGGCCCCTTCCGCTTCGCTTACAACCACTGGCTGCAGGACTGGGAGCTCTGGGCCCTGGGGGGCCTGATCGACGATGTGGTGGTGCAGAACTACGCCTACTCGGTCAAGGGCTTCGAGAAGGACCTCAACCAGTCGGCCCTGATCAAGGCGCGGAGCTGGGGACTGCCGGTGGAGATCGGCATCCTGGCGGGCTTCGGCGGCCGCACCCCCGACATGGCGACCCTCAGCGAAAAGGTGCGGCTGTCGGCCGCGCGGGGCCACGGCGTCATCTACTTCTTCTGGGAAGGACTCTGGGGCAACTTCGCCGGTCCGGAGGGTGGCCCGTACCGCCAGGCGATCTTCCGCCAGCTCCACGCCGACAGCTTCGGGGCCAGCGTCGGGCCCGCCGGAGCGACCCCCGTCCGGCCGGGAGGCCAGGGCGGCCGGGTGGGAGTGGGCCGCGCCGGCCAGCGACCCGCCGGCATGATCCTGGCACCACCCCCCCCGATTCGCTGAGGGGCGCTGGGGGGCAGCAGCGGCAGCGGGCTGATGAGGCGGCGGATCGGCAGTTTGCAGTTTGGGTCAGTCCGGCCGAGCCGGCCGGCCCTCGGAGCGCGGCGCTCGCACGGCCCTCAGCGGCGGGCCAGGGCCAGGCGTTGACGCAGCCTGCGGCTCAGGCGGAAGGCCGAAGCCGCGCCCAGAATCGGCAGCGGGCCGGGGACGGGTTCGCCGTTGAGCAGCGGCGGCGGGTCGGAGCCACTGATGAGGGTGCTGTTGGGAGAGCCTCTCAACTCCTGCACCTTGGCCACCGTCTCATAAGCACCGCCGGAGCAACCAGTGATGTCATTAAAGACCTCATCGTTGGAGCAGGCCTTGAATGCCTGAACACTGAATCCCGGCGGAGCAGCGATATCCAAGATGATCGGAGACTGACCAACATCCAGCTTGGGGTCTCCTGGGGGCGGCAGCTCGACCAGGAAATCAAAAGCGTGCTTCTTCAGGCTCAGGCCGTCCACATTCATGCCGTTGCTTTGATAAGCAGCGGAAACAGCCCCCTTGGCAAGCGCCTCACAGATCGTGGAGCCAGGGTTTGGCGAGCTGCATCCGACGACCTTGAACATCTCCGCATCGACAGAGTAATCCCCGAGAAGGTTAAACGCCAACTGCGTCAGGGACGGCATGCTGCCATCGACAGGATCAAACAAGGCTTTGATCTCCATCCGAAAGTGATCGCCTGCGCTGGCCTTGTCAGGGTCCGTCTCAGCATCACTGAAGCTCACCATGGCCCACAGGGGAAGCGAACCGGGCGTCACAGGAAATCCCAACTGAGCATTGGAGGCTGGCGGGTCAGAGATCGATGTTCCATAGCGGAACACGACCGAATCAGCTGGCGATGCTTGAACGGGTTCCGCTATCAGACAACAACCCGCGATGGACAGGGCGATCCCACTTGAAAGGCTGTACCGGGAAAACCATCCAGAAGAATTCAGTTGAAACGCAGAACGCCTCAGCATGAACACGCAGTGCAATGATCGCGTTCACCGTATGGATCAGAGGCGAGACTTTCCCCAACTCACATCACAACAACTACGCTTCAGCAGCGATTCAAAGGCGATCTTCATCGCCTTGCAGATCAACTGCATCCAGCCCATGCATGCCAGACAACAACAGCAACCCTGTCACCCCTGCCTATCAACCGGCAGGAGACCGTGAGAATCAGAGATCCGGGTCAGGATCGGCTGGCTTCAGCCCACTGAGCCGTCGGTCCCCAGACACTGCTCCACCACCTCGCGGCTGTTGGTGGAGAGGGGAGCCTTGGCCAGCTGGCGCAGGGCGTCGTGCATCAGGGCCGAAAGCGAGGCGCCGTAGCTGCGCCAGCGGCTGAACACCTTGGCCAGGCGCGAGGCGGTGATCGGGTTGCGGCTGTCGAGCTCGGCGATCCGCTCGGCCAGGAAGCGGTAGCCGGAACCATCAGCGGCATGGAACACCGGAGGATTGCCAGCCAGCCCACCGAGCACCGCCCGCACCGCATTGGGGGCGGCGGGGTCGTAGCGGGGATGGCTGAGCAGGGCTTCGACCCGGGCCAGTCCATCACCGAACGGGGTGCCGGCCTCGAGCGCGAACCAGGCATCGAGCACCACCGGCCGTTCCTGCCAGCGGTCATGGAAGGCCGCCATCGCCTCGCGGCGTTCCGGCGTGTCGAGGGGCTGCAGGGCCCAGAGACCGGCGCGGGCCAGGGTCATCGATGGCCCCAGAACCGCCTCGCGGGCCTCGGCCCGCACACCGGCATCGCCGGCGGCGGCGCGCCAGCGCCAGATGGTGGCCGTGAGCCGGCGGGCGCCGCTGCCCTGGGGCCAGGCCTCGCCCCACTCGGGCCGGCAACGCTCCAGGGTTTCGAGCAGCGGACCCTCCAGGGCGGTGCCGAAGCGGCTGCGCAGGGACTGCATGGCCCCGAACAGGGCCGGCGGATCAGGCTCGGCGGCCGCATCCTCGAGTTCGGCCATCCCGGGCAGAGCCAGCAGGGCACTGCGGCTGGCCTCCGACAGGGACGGATCCGCCAGGATCCGGCCGAAGGCATCGACCAGTTCCTCCTCCAGGGCCTGATCGGCGGCGCCGGCGGCCCGGGCCAGCACCGCCTGACGGAGCAACACCTGGCCCGCGTCCCAGCGGGCGAAGGGGTCGCTGTCGCAAGCCAGCAGATGCACCAGCTCGGCCGTGGGCCGACCGACGTCCAGCCGCACCGGTGCCGAGAAACCGCGCAGCAGCGAGAGAGCCGGCGGATGGGCCTGGGGCGGCAGGCCGGTGAAGCGGAAGGTCTGCTGCGGTTGCTCCAGCACGAGCAGCCGGCTGCCCTCCCCCCAGCGGCGCGGCAGCAGGGCCTCCTGCAGCTGAGCGGACGACTCGCCGGCGAGGCGCGGCGCCAGGGCCTGGCCCGCCTGGCCCAGCAGGCCCAGCACCACGGGCAGCACCAGGGGCTGCTTCTGCGGTTGCCCCGGGGTGGGCGGGGTGTGCTGGCGCAGGGTCAGCTCCAGCTCACCCCGCTCCCCATCCCAGTGGCGACGGACGGCCAGAACGGGGGTGCCGGCCTGGTGATACCAGCGGCGGAAGCGGGCGAAGTCGAACGGGGGACGATCGGGCACGCCGTCGGACTGCCACTGGCGTTCGGCGGCATCCTGCATCGCCTGCACGAAATCCTCACAGGTGGCGGCGCAACCGTCGTGGCGCTGGACGTAGAGGGCCATTCCGCGCCGGAACAGATTCTCACCGAGCAGGGTGTGCAGAACCCGGATCACCTCCGCACCCTTTTCGTAGATGGTTGTGGTGTAGAAGTTGTCGATCGCCTGATAGGCGTCGGGCTGGACCGGATGGGCGGTGGGCCCGGCATCTTCGCGGAACTGGGTGTTGCGCAGCACCGCCACGTTTTCGATGCGGTTCAGGGCATGGCCGTGCTGATCAGCCGAGAAGCCCTGGTCGCGGAACACGGTGAGGCCTTCCTTGAGCGAGAGCTGGAACCAGTCGCGGCAGGTGATGCGATTGCCGGTCCAGTTGTGGAAGTACTCATGGGCGATCACACTCTCGATCCGTTCCAGCTCGGCATCGGTGGCGGTGGCGGCATCGGCCAGAACGAGCTTGGAGTTGAAGATATTGAGACTCTTGTTCTCCATGGCGCCCATATTGAAATGGCGCACAGCGACGATGTTGTACTCGTCCAGGTCATAGCTGAGGCCATAGACCTCCTCGTCCCAGCGCATCGCCCGCTTCAGGGAGGCGATCGCATGGGCCGTGTAGGGGGCATCCCCGGGCTCCACGTGCAGCCTGAGCTGCACCGGGCGCCCCTCGGCGGTGGTGAAGCTGTCCCGCACCTCCTCGAGGTCGCCCGCCACCAGCGCGAACAGATAGGAGGGCTTGGGGAAGGGATCGTTCCAGACCGCATAGTGGCGGGCGCGCCCATCCGGTCCGTCCGGCAGCGCCCCGCTCTCTACCCCGTTGCCATTGGAGAGCAGCACCGGGCAGCGCTCCCGATCCGCTTCGATCCGCACCCGGAAGCGGCTGAGCAGATCGGGGCGATCGGGGTGCCAGGTGATGCGGCGGAAGCCCTCGGCCTCGCACTGGGTGGTGAACAGCCCGCTGCTCACGTACAGCCCCTCGAGGGTGGTGTTGCGCTGGGGCTCGATCCGCACCCGGCTGCCGAAGCGGAAGGGCCGCGCGGGTGGACCGTGAAGCACCAGGGCACCGGGCTCGAGGCTGAAGGCCTCCGGCGGCAGCCCCTCCCCATCGAGGCTGAGCTCCTGGGTCTCGAGATCCACCCCGCGCAGCAACAGCGGCCCCGGCTCCACCCCCGGGTTGGGAGTGAAGGCGAGCTCAGCGATCACCAGAACGTGATCGTCATGCAGCTGCAGCGTCAGGTCGGTGCGCGACAGCAGGAAGGGGGAGGGCCGGTAATCGGCCAGCCGCACGGTGGCCATGACGCTGTTACTTGCCCTGGGGTTTACCGCCGGCGCCGGCCTGCTTGATCGCAGCCTCCACCTTGGCCTTCACATCGGGGGGAACCTGCTTGGGGCAGATCTCGACAGCGCCGATCACCGCTGAATTGACCGAGCCACGGCGCAGTTCCTCGATCGTCAGCGCCTTGGCACCCACCTGCTGGATCTGGCCCTGGTGCACCCCCTGGATCAGCTGGGCGATCGTCTCGCCGGCCACACCCACAGCCTTGTCGAAGTCGATGCCGGCGGAGCGGGCGATGCAGACGTTGACGGCGGCAATCCGCGAGTAGAGGCCCATCTCGGCGGGGGTCGCCGGAGCGGCCATGGCGGGGCTGGATCCCAGCAGCAGGGGGATCATGGCCAGGGGGGCGAGAAGCAGCGAACGACGCTGCAGCAGCCGGTTGGGAGGGGTCAGGGAGGACAAGAGCGTCATGGACCGGACCTGTCCATGCTGCTGCATCGGAGCCCGACTGGCCCGTCCCAGACGAGGGACTCAGACCGGTTCCGGGAGCGGCTCCCCGGAGGCCTCCAGCCGGCTTTCATGGTGGATCTCGGCGAGCTCCAGCACCCCGTCGCGCCAGGAGTAGATCGAGCGAGCCCGGTGCTGATCCTGGGCCACCAGGCGGATGTGCTCGAGGATGTCCCATTCCTGGTAGTGGGACTCGAAGATCACTTCGTGCTCGTCGACCTGGCGGATCTGGCTCTTGGTGGGGGAGCCGCACAGGTAGCCGCGGCTGCGGCGCAGCTGATGGCCGCAGAGGTAGGCCTCCATCGTGCCCTCGCGCACATACCGGGGCTGTTTCTCGAAGAAGTCGTATTCCTTTTCCGGCCACCAGGTGAAGCGGTAGGCCGCTTCGCCCTCCACCGGCTCGCTGAAGGTCTCGATGCGCAGCAGCATGTCCACCCGCAGCGGTTCGTCATCGCTGAAGAAATAGAGGCGACGCGAGCGCCACAGGCCGAGATTGCGCGAGAACCAGCGCCGCAGGCTGCTGTCGAGCTGGATGCGGGGGCGGCCGCTTCCTGGGGCCAGGGCAGGGTTGGGCAGGGTCACGGGCACCCGGGCCGCTCCGAGTTCCGGGGGGGGAGGGGAATCGCCGGATGCGGGCGGAAAGGCCATGGAGGACGCGTCACGGCAGCGGGCACCGCGACAAACGGCTGCATCAGTCATAGCGAGGCAGCACCGTTTCGCCACTCCCGGCCATAGGGTGAGGGTCGCCGCCGATCGCCGCCCGTTGGCCCCTGCGGGAGACGCCCCGTTCATCGGCCCCCAGTCGGGGGGGGTTGCCCATGGCGTCCCCAGCCAGGAGCCGCCGGCGAAGCAGCCGTTGCGGCTGCTGCTGGTGGCCTCCCGCCATCACCTGGCCTCCCCGGATCTGCGCAGCCTGATGGCCTTTCTGCGCAGCGAGGACTGCGGCTTCGACGTGCGCCTGGAGGTGGCAGATCCGGCGGAGCACCCGGAGCTGCTGGAACTGCATCGGCTGGTGGCCACGCCGGCCCTGGTGAAGCTGGAGCCCCTGCCCAAACAGGTGTTCGCGGGCAACACCCTCGGCCTGCAGCTGCGCAGCTGGATGCCCCGCTGGCAGCAGATGGAGGTGGTGACCAGCCTGGGGATGAGCCTGCGGCCGGCGGAGATCGACGGCAGTCGCACCCGGCGGGAGGTGCAGCTGGAGGACCAGCTGCTGGTGCTGCGTCAGGAGAACGAGACGCTGATCGAGCGCCTGGGGGTGCAGGAGCGGCTGCTGCGGATGGTGGCCCACGAACTGCGCACCCCGCTGACCGCCGCCAAGCTGGCCCTGCAGAGCCACACCCTCGGCCAGATCGACGAAACGCGGTTCCGCGACGTGCTCGGCCGGCGCCTCGATGACATCGAGGAGCTCTCCCGCGACCTTCTCGAGGTGGGCACCACCCGCTGGGAAGCCCTGTTCAATCCCCAGCGCCTGGCTCTCGGGCAGGTGGCCGCCGAGGCGATTCTGGAACTCGAGAAGCTGTGGATCGGCCGCGACCTGGAGCTGGTCACCGATATCCCCGCCGACCTGCCCGATGTCTACGCCGACCAGCGGCGGATGCGCCAGGTGCTGCTCAACCTCCTGGAGAACGCCCTCAAGTTCACCCCCGAGGGGGGCCGCGTCAGCCTCACCCTGCTGCACCGCACCAGCCAGTGGCTGCAGGTGAGCGTCTGCGACAGCGGCCCCGGCATCCCCCGGGAGGAGCAGCAGCGGATCTTCCAGGACCGGGTACGCCTGCCCCAGACCTCGGGCACCACGTCGGGATTCGGGGTGGGGCTCTCGGTGTGCCGCCGCATCGCCGAGGTCCATGGCGGGCGCATCTGGGTGGTGTCCGAGCCGGGCGAGGGTGCCTGCTTCCACTTCACCGTTCCGGTCTGGTGCGGTCAGGCCGCACCGGTGGACGCCACCAACTCGGGACGGCAGCCACCGGTCCTGCCTTGACGAAGGGTCACCCCGACCCGTAACTTCCATTGAGCAGCGGGGCGGTGAGCCCCACGGCAGCGCAACTGGTTCCAGCGCACGCGCGCGGGAGTTGGGTGTACTACCGTCCCAGCTGTGGCCTCGCCCCCATCGTCTAGAGGCCTAGGACACCTCCCTTTCACGGAGGCGACAGGGGTTCGAATCCCCTTGGGGGTATACCGAAAACGACCGATAAACCATCGGTCATTGTTAACCAACGGGTCAGATGAGGCGCCATTCAGCGCTTCCACTCCACCCGCAGACCGGCTCCCTCTCGTGCCCGGTGTGCACAAGAACCGAAAGCGCGCGACGGCAGCGAAGCGGTGTGGCCCCACTGACTCAGCGGGGGGACCAACAGCCGAGGCTGGTGATCTGGGAAGCAGAGCCGTAGGCCTCAGCCCATCGATTCCGACCGCCGCTGGGCTTCCTGCTGCACACCACGCACGTTGCAGGCCAGATCATGCTGGAGTCGCTGCTCGATCAGACCGATCGGCATGCCGGGCTTGCCCTGCACACTGAGCTCGTAGAGCAGCCAGCTGCCGGCGGCATCGCCGCCGACCCGCCAGGCGCCCTCGAAGCAGCGGAAATCTCCCTCCAGCAGACGGAAGGCCAGCCGACCGGCGGGTCGGTCCTCGGTGAGTTCAAGCTGCACCCGGGCCGAGAAGCGCAGACCGCAGAACATCTGAACCCCCACCTGCTCCACCGCCACCCGCGATCCGCGCCGCCAGAGCTGACGGGAGCTGTCGAGATTGGGAATGAAGCGATGCAGGTCGTCGTAGTCGGTGAGCACCGACCACAGCCACTGGGGGTCGACCGGCATCCGCAGCTGCACCGCCAGGCGCCGCATCCCATGGGGAAGGCGCTCCATCTCCTGCTGGATGGTGTCGAGGGAGCAGCTGGCCAGGGCTTCTGGGGGAGCACTGGGGAAGGGCATCACTGCTCCCTCCTGAAGACCATCACCGGTTCCATCATCCCGTGTCCGCCGGGCCGCGTTCTCGCGGAAGGCGGCGGACGGCAGGTCCATGGGGACCTCGGGACGCTCGGCGGAAGGTGTCAGGAGCTGCGACAAGGCGACACAGAACTCGGACGGAGCACTGGCCGCAGCAGGGAAGCCGATCGCCAGAGCGGGGTGATGCAAATCACCACGGCGCCCAAGTTAGCGGGGCCCCATGGGCCGTGGCGGCGCGCCCGCCGGCCGGAGGTTGGAGAGTGTTCCCTATGATCAGCGCGCTTTTAGGGGATCCCTCGCGATGCGCGTTTCCACCGGTCGTGCCACCCAGTCCGACAGCCGGATGATCACCGTGGTGGTGGAAAGCTTCGGCATCGGCCGGCAGCGACAGGCGGAGCGACGCCTCACGGTTCCGTTTTCCCAGTTGCAGTCCTTGATGCAGACGATCGCCGCCAATGGTGGTCGCATCAAGGAGGTCAGCAGCGAACTGGCCACGGCCGAAGCCCCCGCGGCTGCAGCCGCCGCCCCGCAGGCCACCACCTCCGCCCCCACCGCCAAGACCGCCGTGAGCCACGCAGACGTCCCGGTCAACCTTTACAAACCGAAGGCACCCTTCATCGGCACCGTCACCGAGAACTACAGCCTCGTGGGCGACGGTGCCATCGGCCGGGTGAACCACATCACGTTCGACCTCGCCGGTGGTGATCCCCAGCTCCACTACGTCGAAGGCCAGTCGATCGGCATCATTCCCGACGGCACCGACGCCAACGGCAAGCCCCACAAGCTGCGCCTCTACTCGATCGCCAGCACCCGCCACGGCGACGACCTCCAGGACAACACCGTCTCCCTGTGCGTGCGCCAGCTCCAGTACGAGAAGGACGGCGAGACGATCAACGGCGTCTGCTCCACCTTCCTGTGCGACATCGAGCCCGGAGCCAAGGTGAAGATCACCGGCCCCGTGGGCAAGGAGATGCTCCTCCCCCCCGACGAGGACGCCACGGTGATCATGCTGGCCACCGGCACCGGCATCGCCCCGATGCGCACCTACCTGCGCCGCATGTTCGAGCCCGCTGAGCGCGCCAAGAATCCCGAATACCAGTTCCGCGGTCTGGCCTGGCTGTTCATGGGCGCTCCCAAGACCCCGAACCTGCTCTACGACGAGGACTTCAAGCGCTATCAGGCCGAATTCCCCGACAACTTCCGTTACACCACCGCGATCAGCCGCGAGCAGCAGAACGCCAAGGGCGGCCGGATGTACATCCAGGACCGGGTTCTGGAGCACGCTGACGAGATCTTCGCCCTGATCGAGAACCCCAAGACCCACGTCTACATGTGCGGTCTGCGCGGCATGGAGCCCGGCATCGACGAGGCGATGACCGCCGCCGCCGCCGCCAAGGGCCTCGACTGGTCCGAGCTGCGTCCCCAGCTCAAGAAGGCCGAGCGCTGGCACGTCGAGACCTACTGAACGCGCCCGGCCATCCGGCTCGCCCTCAGAACCAGCACGGGCCCGCCAGTGGCGGGCCCTTTTTCATGCCCTCCTGTCCCATGGCGGCAGTGGGGTGGAGGCCGATCGCGATCGCGCCAGCGGGACCCGGCTGATCAGTGATTCCACACAGTCCGCGCTTCGACCCGTGGCAAGGGGCAGCGCTGATGCCCGACAGCCGTTAAACCAGGATCATCCACCCCCTCGCCATGACCGCCATCCTCACCAATCCACTGAGGGTCGGCCTGCGCCAGGAACGGGTGATTCCGCCGCAGTGCCTGGTGATCTTCGGAGCCAGCGGCGACCTCACCCATCGAAAACTGATCCCGGCGCTGTTCGAGCTGTATCGCCAGAGGCGTCTTCCCAGCGAATTCGCCGTGCTCGGCTGCGCCCGCCGCCCCTGGAGCGACGAAGAATTCCGCAGCCGCATGACCGAGGCCCTGGCGGCGGAGGTGGAGCAGCATCGCAGCGCCTGGGAGGCCTTCGCCCAGGGCCTGTTCTACGAGCCGGTGGATCTGCAGCAGCCGGAGCACCTGGTGCGGCTGGGCAGCCGGCTGGAGGCGGTGGACCGGCTGCGGGCGACCCGCGGCAACCGCACGTTCTACCTGTCGGTGTCGCCGGAGTTCTACGGCAGCGGCTGCCGCGCCCTGGCCGGCGCCGGACTGCTGGCGGATGCCGACCGCAGCCGGGTGGTGATCGAAAAACCATTCGGCCGCGACTACGGCAGCGCCCAGGCCCTCAACAAGGTGGTCCAGGCGTCCGCCAAGGAAAGCCAGGTGTTCCGCATCGACCACTACCTGGGCAAGGAGACGGTCCAGAACATCCTGGTGCTGCGTTTCGCCAACACGATCTTCGAGCCGATCTGGAACCGCAACTACATCGCCAACGTTCAGATCACGGCGGCCGAAACGGTGGGGGTGGAGGAGCGGGCCGGCTACTACGAGAGCGCCGGGGCCCTGCGCGACATGGTGCAGAACCACCTCACCCAGATCCTGGCCCTGACGGCGATGGAACCGCCCGGCCGCTTCGACCCGGAGGCGATCCGCAACGAAAAAGCCAAGGTGCTGCAGTCGGCCCACCTCGCCCGGGAGGACGAACCCTGGAAATGCTGCGTTCGCGGCCAGTACGGCGCCGGCGGCAGCCGCAGCGCGCCCCTGGTGGGCTATCGCGAGGAGCCGGGGGTGAATCCCAACAGCACCACCGAGACCTACGTGGCGATGAAGGTCTTCATCGACAACTGGCGCTGGCAGGGGGTGCCCTTCTACCTGCGCACCGGCAAGCGCCTGCCCAAGCGCCTCAGCGAGGTGGTGCTCACCTTCCGGGAAGCGCCGGTGCACCTGTTCGACGCGGCGGGCGGTGCCCCCACCCCCAACCAGCTGATCCTGCGCATCCAGCCCGATGAAGGGGCGGACATCAAATTCGAGGTCAAGGCGCCGGGCTCGGGCATGCGCAGCCGACCGGTGGACATGGCCTTCTCCTACGACGAATCCTTCGGCGAGCCCTCGGATGAGGGCTATGTGCGCCTGCTGGCCGACGCGATGCTGGGCGATCCCACCCTGTTCACCCGCAGCGACGAGGTGGAGGCCGCCTGGCGGCTTTACACCCCGCTGCTCGAGCTGATCGAGGAGGCCCCGTGGCAGCTGCCGGTCCACCCCTACGAGGCCCGCACCTGGGGCCCGGCCGCCTCCGACAGCATGCTCGCCGACGACGGCCTCGCCTGGCGTCGCCCCTAGGCCCCCGGCAGCGGCCAAGGCCCCACCCTCCGTTGTCCCCCCGTCCCTCCGCCTGCGCGCCATGTCCACCCAGCTGACCCTCCAGGCGCCCCTCGCCCTACCGCCCACCGAGGTCACGCCTTACCTCGAGCAGCTGTGGCACGACGGATTCGAAGGCTCCACCGGTGCGGCCACCTTCACCCTGCTGGTCTGGGATCCCGCCTGGCTCGAGCAGCAGCTGGTCCGGGTCGGACGCGTGGACGGTCCGATCACCGGCGTCGACCGCAGTGACGTGATCGAGGTCGCCCGGGAGATCGTGGCGGAGGAGGGCCTGCCCCTGTGTACGGCGCCGCTGGATCCGCGGGTGTCCTGGGCCCTTGGCTCCAAGAGCGGCCAGCACACGGCCTCCGATCTGCGCGGGCGCACGGTGGAGGCCGCGATCAGCACCCTCACGCCGCGCCGGCTGATCACCCTGGCGCCGACCCTCCAGGCCGACCTGCCCCTGGAAACCCTGGTGGCCGCCTACTGCCCCCTGCCGGAGGACGGTGGTGCCGGCAGCGCCTGCGGTGACGTGGTGGTGCTGCGGGGCGGCATGGGCGCCATCCGCCAGGGGCTGGAGCTGCTGCACGGGCTGGTCAGCAACGACCTCCCCTGCTGGGTGTGGTGGAACAGCTGCCTGGATGAGCCGCCGGAGATGCTGGAGGCCCTGGCGCCGCCGCCGCGGCGGCTGGTGATCGATACCTCGCTCGGCGATCCCCGGCGCTGCCTGGACGTGCTGGTGGATCGGATCGACCGGGGGCAGGCCCTCAACGACCTCAACTGGCTGCGGCTGCGCAGCTGGCGCGAATCGCTGGCGATGCTGTTCGATCCCCCGTCGCGGCGGGACGCCCTCGGCCGGGTCGTACAGCTCGACATCGACGTCGAGGGGGAACACCCCGTGAAGGGGTTGTTGCTCGCCGCCTGGATCGCCGACCGGCTGGGCTGGCATCTGATCGCCCGCGAGAGCGTCGAGGCCGACATTGGCCAGGGCATCGCGGCCGAATTTCAGCGCACGGATGGCGCCACGGTCCGTTTCCGGCTGATGCCGGTGCCGGTCGGTGCACCAAAGGCCCACCCCGGAGCGATCGTCGGCCTGCGGCTGATCTGTGAACCCGCCGGCCGGCCGCCCCTGTGCCTGATCCTGTGCTCCGAATCCGGTGGCTGCATGCGGCTCGAATCGGGCGGGATGGCGTCAATGGAACTGGTGGAAGAGGTGGTGCCCCTGCCGGATGAGGTGGAAGAGCGGGAAGTGGCCCGCCTGCTCGGCGGCGGCCACGACACCACCAACCCGCTGCTGGCCGCCGCGGCTCCGATCGCTTCGGAGCTGCTGCCGCGATGAGACCGGCTGGCAGGCTGGAGCGACCCACCCACGCCCCCGCCGCCCCTTGAGCTGCCTGATCGCGGCGCCCTGCAGCGGCAGCGGCAAGACCCTGCTCACCCTGATGCTGACGGCCCTGGCCCGCCGCCGCGGCCAGAGCATCCAGCCGTTCAAGGTGGGCCCCGACTACCTCGACCCCCAGCTGTTGGGGGCCGTGGCGGGCCGGCCCTGCCGCAATCTGGATCCGCTGCTCTGCGGCGACGACTGGGTGCGGCACTGCTTCCAGTGGCACGGCAGCCGCGCCGAGCGCGTGGTGGTGGAAGGGGTGATGGGCCTGTTCGATGGTCGGGGGTCCGGCAGCGAGGGCAGCTCCGCCGCCGTGGCCTCCCTGCTGGGGCTGCCGGTGGTGCTGGTGGTGGAGGCGTCCCGCCAGGCCGGCTCCCTGGCGGCCCTCGTGCGGGGCTTCCGCGACCACGGTCCGCCGCGGGTGCCGCTGGCGGGGGTAGTGCTCAACCGGGTGGGCAGCGATCGCCACCGCCGGCTGCTGCAGGAGGCCCTGGAGGCCATCGCCGTGCCGCTGCTCGGGGTGCTGCCCAGCCACGACGCCCTCGACCTGCCCTCCCGCCATCTCGGCCTGCTGCCGCCGGCGGAGGTGCTGGATCTGGCCGATCGCCAGCGCCAGTGGGCCCAGCTGGCTGAGGAGCAGCTGGATCTGGAGCGGCTCTGGCCCCTGCTGGCGCCGCCACCCCCCCCGGCCGATGGCCGCGATCCGGTGCGACGCTGCCTGGGCGAGCCGCCGCCGGAGGCGACCCCAACCCTGCCGGTGGCGGTGGCGGCCGATGCCGCCTTCCACTTCCGCTATCCCGAAACCGGGGAGTTCCTGGAGGCCTGCGGCCTGGAGCCCCGACCCTGGAGTCCCCTGGCCGACGCCCCCCTACCGCCCGGGGCTCGGGCGGTGATTCTCCCGGGTGGCTACCCCGAGCTCCACGCCGCAGGGCTCGCCGCCGCCGAGCGCAGCCTGAGCGATCTGCGGGCGGCAGCGCTCGGCGGCCTGCCCGTGGTGGCGGAATGTGGCGGCCTGCTGCTGCTCGGCCGGACGCTGGAGGACGGCGCCGGGCGGCGTCACGCGATGGCGGGGGTGCTGCCGTTTCAGGCACGCCGGGGCCCGAGCCTGAGCCTGGGCTACCGCGAGGCCCTGGCGCTGGGCGATGGCCTGCTGGTGCGCCGGGGCGAGCGCCTGAGCGGCCATGAGTTCCACCGCTGGCAGCTGGAGCCGCTGACGGCGGACGCAGCGGGTGGACAACCGTCAGTGGCCGGCTGCGAAGGGCTGTGGCAGGTTGAAGGCTGGGGTAGCCCGAGGCGGATCGAAGGATGGACAGCGAACAACGTGCACGCCAGCTGGATTCATCTCCACTGGGCTGGATGGCCGGCGATCCCTCGTCGTCTGGCCGCCTCGGCCGGTCGCGCCGTGCCGCTGCCGAGGGACGGCGCTTCCTCCAGCCCAGTGATCCCCGCCCGGCCCCGCCGCGCGAGCGTCGACGTCTGATCATCCAGGGGTTGGTGCAGGGCGTGGGCTATCGGGCCAGCTGCCGCCGCCGGGCCAATGAACTGGGGGTGAGCGGCTGGGTGCGCAACCGGCCCGACGGCAGCGTCGAGGTGGAAGCCGAGGGCGATGCCCAGCGCCTCACCGAACTGCAGCTGTGGTGCGAAAAGGGTCCCGAAGGTGCCAGGGTGCGCAGCGTCGCCGGCGCCACCATCCCGGTGACGGGCGAGGACTGGTTCGAGGTGCGGCCCTGACGGGCCTGCTGCCGATGGCGTCGCTACCGGCGGCACCGGTGCCGGCGGCGTCACTGCCCTGGGCGGAACTGGCGGGGTTCGCCCTGGCGATCGCCTGCAGTCCCCTGCACATCGGCCTGCTGCTGCTGCTCCTGCTCGGTCCACGGCCCCTGCGGCAGGGAGGCTGGCTGGTGGGGGCCTGGCTCCTCACCGCCTGGCTCGAACTGGCCTTGCTGCTGGGGGTCGGCCATGGCCTTGTGCTGGACATGACCCGGGGAACCAGCCACCGCACCGGCCTGGATCTGCTGGCGGCCGGCGGCCTGCTGGCCCTGGGGCTGAAGGCCCTGCTGGCGGGCGAGGCGGACGCCGCCACGGTGTGGGACCGGCGGCTGGAGCGGCTGGCCGCCCTGGGGATGGCGCCGCTGATCGGCCTGAGCACCCTGCTGCAGGTGCTGACACCGGACGATCTGTTCCTTTACGCCAAGGCGGCGGCCTCGATGCTGGCCGCCGACCTGGGCCTGGGGCGGGAATGGCTGGTGGCGGGCGGCTTTGGCCTGCTCACCGCCACGCTGCTGCTGCCGCCGCTGCTGGCCCTGGGACTGCTGGGCCAGGAACGGGTCCGGCCGTGGTTGGCGGGCGCCCGCCGCTGGATCACCGAACGTGGCGATCGGCTCGTGGGGGGGATCAGCCTCGCCCTGGCCATCGTCCTGGGCTGGCAGGGAATCGAAGGGCTGGCGGGCTGATGGCGGCAGAGGCGCTCGCCCCTCAGCTGGCGGCGCTGTCCTCGTGCGGCACGATTTGACTCAGGTACTTGGGGTCCTGGATCGCCTCGTGGTGGGACGCCAGCGGAAAGGGGGACGGATCGGGAAGCCCCTCCAGGGGGGTGGAACGCCGCTGACACAGGCGCCAGACCAGGGCTGCCGCCGCCCCTGACAGGGCAATCAGCAACACGAAGGCCAGGGTGCCATCCGACTGGGCAGGGCGCAGGACGCTCTGGGGATAGGGACCGGGCGAAGCCGGAGCCGTGGAGATCTGGACAGAACCCGAGGACATCAAGCGAAAGGGGGACAGGGGCAACCAGGAAGAAGGCAGGAGACGGCGGCGCGGAAGCGACAGGACCGACGCATTCCGCTATCCCAACTCACCACTAGGATGACATAAATATTGCAGGGAAAACAGGCAACAGAGCACCCTGTCACGCAAAAGATTTGACAGCACCTCAGCTGATATTCAGCATATTTCAGGCAGACCTCAGCAGGAGCCCAGAGGATTGCCGCTGATGCTCAGACACCTGCAGCAAAGCCCCGGGCCACGTCGGGCCCCGGCGGATCGCCTTCCTCACAGCTGATCCAGCGCTGCCAGAGCGCACACTCCCCCGCAGGGGAGGATCCAGCCGCCAGCACCACGCCGCGGCGAGCCCTGCTTACGGCCACGTACACCAGCTGGCGGCGCAGCCGTTCGTCACTGGGCTGGAACACATCGGCATCGACGAACACCTCGCCGAAACTGCTCCCCTGGCTGCGGTGGACCGTGAGCACCGCGGCCGGCCCCAGCGAGGCGAAGGCATCACGGACCAGAAAAAAGCGACGCCAGAGGGCCTTGCCCTCCTGACGACCGGCGGCTCGGGCCTGCTCCCGCAGGCGCTGCAGGCTGTCCTGCAGCAGCTGCCGCGGCCGCGAACCGAGCGGGGGCAACAGCCGCAGGTCGAACAGGGAGCCGCCGGCCGCCACCGAGGCCACAAGGGTCTCGATCACCGGAGCGGCGGGATCGGAGCCGAGGCCGACGCCGAAATCGGCCAGATCGCAGGACTCCGGGCGCACATCGCGCACCACCAGCTCCCGGTTGGAGCCCAGCAGCAGATCCGGCTCCTCGCCCTCCCCCTCGCCCCGAGGGCAGGCCGGAGCCATCACCGCTGCCCGGGTGATCAGCACTTCCCCCGGCAGCACGGGCAGCTGGTCGGCGAGATCGCCGTGCAGGGCCCGGCGGGCGATCGGCACCAGGCGCTCCAGGCAGCGGTTGGTGTAGCAGAGGATGCGGGCGTGGTCAGGATCGTCGAGCAAGGCCGCCTGCCGCAGGGCCGCCTGGGCCTCCTCCAGCCAGGCGCCGCGGCCGAGCAGGGCCACACGCCCGAGGGGCGTCACGATCGGGGGGATGATCGGGGGCCTGCGACAGGGCAGCGTTTCCTCCCGCAGGCCCGTGGCCAGGCGCAGCACCGGCCCCTGATGGCGGACCACCTGGCGCAGGGCGACCGCGCGGGCCCGGCCGAGGCTGAACACCGGGCTGGTCGGCTCCCCCACCGGCGGCAGCTGGGCCGGATCACCCACGAACACCAGGCGGGTGCGGAAGGGGTGGGCGCAGCGCAGGATGATCTCCAGAAGGCCGCTGTCCACCATCGAGGCCTCATCGATCAGCACCAGGCCGAGATGCTCGAGGGCGGCCGCGGTCTGGGCCGTTTCCTCGCAGGCCTCCAGCTCCCGCTCGCGGCGCAGGCGCAGGCGCAGCAGCCGGTGGATCGTGGAGGGATACCAGGTGGGTCTGAGCCCTGCCGCCTCCAGATAGCCGCGCAGCACACCCACCGCCTTATGGGTGGGGGCCGCCACCGTCCAGCACAGGCCGGCGGCCTCGGCCCGAGCCAGAAAGTGCATCGACAGGAAGGTCTTGCCGGTGCCGGCGAAGCCGCTGAGCACGAAGGGCAGGCCCTGTTCCGACTGCTCGAGCCAGGTGTCGAAGGCCTGCTGGGCAGCCTGCTGATCGGGGGTGAGGGAAAGCGGGGCGGAGGCCGCCACTCAACCAAGGCGCTGGGCGACCAGCTGGGCGAGGTGGAGCGGCGAACCGACGAGGGCCAGGCCCGGCAGGGCGACCGCGGGCCCGATCAGGCTGCCCACCAGGACCTCCAGGCGGGTGTGGCCCAGGTTCTCCTTGAGAGGCCGCAGCAGCGACTGGCCCTGCCAGACGCCCTCGGGAAGGCTGTTGACCCGGGCGGCCGTGATCCCCGCCGCCCGGCGCACGCCAGCGGCGTCGTAGAGCACGACGAAGCAGAGGGCGGCCGCCAGGGCGAACAGGGGGCCCTGGAAGCCTTCGCTCCAGCCGATGCCAGCCGCGGTGCCGGTCATCAGCGCCGAATGACTGGACGGCATGCCGCCGGTCTCGAACAGCACCCCGGGGCGCCAGCGGCCGTGAACCACCAGCTCGACGACCAGCTTGGAAAGCTGGGCGATGCCGCAAGCGGCCAGGCCCCACCACATCACAGCGTTGTCGGCCAGATCACGGGCCATCAGCAGCCAGTGGCCGGAGTCGGAGGAGATGGGAAGGCTCATCGATCGCGGCTCGTGATGTAGTCGGCCAGGGCCAACAGGGGAGCGGCACGGCCACCCTTGCCATCGCCGTTTCCATCGTCGCCGCCCCAGGGCAGCAGCGCAGCCTTGGCCTCCGCCACCAGGGCATCGGCCCGGCGCCGGGATTCCTCGAGGCCGAGCAGCTTGGGATAGGTGGTCTTGTCGGCGGTCAGGTCCTTGCCGGCGGTCTTGCCGAGCACTTCGCTGCTGGCGGTGACATCAAGGATGTCGTCGATGATCTGAAACGCCAGGCCGATGCCACGGGCATAGGTGCGCAGAGCCTCCAGCAGCGGTTCGGAGGCGCCGGCCACCAGGGCACCGCTGAGCACGCAGGCCCGCAGCAGGGCCCCGGTCTTGTGGAGGTGGATGTACTCCAGCGTCTCGAGGTCCACCTCGCGGCCCTCGCTCTCCAGATCAACCACCTGGCCGCCCACCAGCCCCGGAGCGCCCGAGGCGAGCGAGAGCTCACCGACCACCGCCAGCAATCGCTCCGCCGGAACCGAGGGGCTGCGCAGGGCCACCATCTCGAAGGCGCGGGTGAGCAGGGCGTCGCCGGCCAGGATCGCGTTGGCCTCGCCATACACCTTGTGGTTGGTGGGACGACCGCGGCGGAGATCGTCGTTGTCCATGGCCGGCAGATCGTCGTGGATCAGCGACATGGTGTGGATCATCTCCAGGGCCACCGCCGTGGGCAGCGCTTGCTCGGCGTCGCCACCCGCCAGCTCGCAGGCCGCCAGACAGAGGATGGGCCGCAGTCGCTTGCCTCCCGCCAGGAGGGAGTAGCGCATGGCCTCGCGCAGAGATTCGGGCCGTTCCGGCCCCAGGGAGGCATCGAGGGCCTGCTCGACCCGGACCCGGGCAGCCTCCAGGTAGGCGGCGAAATCGAAGGGCGTGCTCACCGCCGCAGTCATGTTGGCTGGGCCAGGGGCCATTGCACTGCGGCCATTGTCACAGGCCGGCCCTCCCAGGCACCCCACCAGCGTGTCGCCGCCGGCCGGAGCGTCACACGCCGATGCAGAACTTGGGCGGATCCGGAGCCCTTCAGGGCACCAGATCGGCCAGGGGGGAGGCATCGACGCCGTGGCGGCGGCACCAGGCCGCCACGGTGTTCACCAGCAGCATCGTCACCGTCATCGGACCGACGCCCCCGGGCACCGGCGAGATGGCGCTGGCCACGGGCTCCACCTCCTCGAAGCGCACGTCGCCGCACAGGCCGCCCTCAGGGCGGCGGTGGATGCCCACATCCACCACCACGGCGCCGGGCTTGACGTGCTCAGCCCCGATCATCCGCGGCCGGCCGGCGGCCACCACCAGCACATCGGCCTCACGGGTGAGCGCGGGCAGATCGGTGGTGCGCGAGTGGGCCACGCTGACCGTGGCGTCGGCCGCCTGCAACATCAGCGCCATCGGCTGGCCCACCAGGATGCTGCGGCCCACCACCACGGCCCGCCGGCCCGAGAGCGGGACGCCGCCGGCCGCCAGCATCGCCATCACCCCCGCCGGGGTGCAGCTGCGGGGCCCCGGTTCCCCCTTGAGCAGGCGCCCCAGGTTGAGGGTGTGCAGGCCATCGGCATCCTTCTCGGGATCGATGGCCGCCAGCAGCGGACCCTCCTCCAGGCCGGCGGGCAGCGGCAGCTGCAGCAGGATGCCGTCGACGTCCGGATCGGCATTCAACCGCTCGATCACGGCCTGGACCTCACGCGCCGGGGTGTCGGCGGCCAGATGGGCGCCGTGGCTGGTGATCCCGACCCGGCCGCAGGCCTTCTCTTTGTTGGCCACGTAGACGCCGCTGGCCGGGTCATCGCCGACCCGCAGCACCGCCAGCCCGGGGGCCCGACCGACCGCCCCGAGATGCGCCGCGATCAAGGCCTGAAGCCGCTGTTCAATCGCGGCGGCCAGCAGGCGTCCGTCGAGCAGGGTGGCCATGGCGGGGCGAATGTTGCGGATTCCAGCATGCAACCTGACGCGAACCGGATCGGTTCCCCGCGGTCCCCGGCTAGCGTTCGCCTATGTCCAGGGCATGGCGGCAGGTCAGGGTGCTGTGGCGCCGGCTGCTCCGCCTGGAGCGGCCGAGGCAGGCCCTGGTGGTTTGGCGCCCAGCCGCGGCGTCGGGCGTGGCGCTCTGCTGTCTGCTGGTGGCTCTGCTGAGCAGCTGGCCCTGGCTGGTGGAGCCCAGCCTCCGGCCCGGTGTCCCCGCACCGTTCACCCTGCGGGCCCCCCGCGATGCCACCGTGGTCAACAGTGTGGCCCTGGAGCAGCGGCGCAGCCAGGCCGGCCCCAGGGCCCAGGTTCAGGTGGTGGATGAACGGCTCAGCCTGCAGCTGCAGGCCCAGCTGGATCGGCGCCTTGAGCAGCTGGTGCAGATGGTGGCCAGCGGTCAGCGCCGGGTCGATCCCCTCAACATGACCCCCGAAGAGCGCCTCTGGCTCTCCTCCCTGTCGCCCGGTCAGCTGGTGGCCTGGCAACGGGCCGTGCGCCAGGCCCAGCTGCGCATGCTCAGCCAGGGGATCGTGGCCAATGTGGCGGACGCCCCCCTGCTGCAGGCCGCCAGCCTTCAGCTCGAGGACCAACCGGCCGAGGGCCGCAGCCTCGGCAGCCGCCTGGTGGCGGGAACCCTGCAGGGCCGGTCCAACCTGCGCGGCGATGCCTTCCTCAGCCAGCGCCGGATCGAGCAGCTGGTGAGCCAGCAGGGCATCCCCACGATCCGGGTCCGCCGGGGCGATCTGGTAGTGCGCCAGGGGGAGACCATCACCCCCCAGTCATTTGACGTGCTGGACAGCTTCGGGCTGATCAACCGCCGACCGCGTCCCCTGGCCTGGCTGGGCCACTTCAGCGAGGCCCTGGCCGGCGTGGTGGTGATGCTGCTGGTGATGCGGCGCTGGCGCGCCAGCCTCGAGGCGCGCCAGGCGATCCTCGCCCTGGGGATGCTGGTGGTGGTTCAGGGCCTGAAGCTCTGGCTCGGCAACCACGCCAGCCCGCTGGCCCTGCTCGTGCCGGCCACCCTGTTCCTGTCCCAGGGTCTCGGCACGATGGCCGGCCTCGCCTGGCTGGCGATCGCCAGTCTGCTGTGGCCGTTCCCCCTCGATGGCGCGCTCGTGGTGCGGCTGGTGGTGTCCTGCCTGGTGGCCACGGCGGCAGCCCTGCTTGCCGGCCGCCAGCGCAACCGCGCCCAGCTGCTCCAGCTGGCGGTGCTGCTGCCGGTGGCGGCCCTGCTGCTGCAGGGTCTGGCCCTGCAGCTGCCAGTCATGGCAGACCGACTGGAGTCGCCCCCACCCTCCGGCGGCGATCTGCTCAGCGAAGCGATGCTGGTGGGTGGCCTGCTGCTGGCCGGCCTGCTGCTGAGCCCGCCGGTGGAGAGCTTCTTCGGCCTGCTCACCCGGGCCCGGTTGATGGAGCTCGCCGACCTGGAGCGGCCCCTGCTGCGGCGACTGTCCACCGAAGCCCCGGGCACCTTCGAGCACACCCTGATGATCTGCGGCCTGGCGGAGGAGGGGGCCCGGGCGATCCACGCCGACGTCGACCTGATCCGCACGGGCGCCCTGTATCACGACGTGGGCAAACTGCACGGCCCCGGCTGGTTCATCGAGAACCAGGAGGAGGGGGAGAACCCCCACGAAACCCTCAACAACCCCTTCACCAGCGCGGCCATCCTCCAGGCCCATGTGGACGAGGGGCTGCGCCTGGCCCGCCGCTACCGGCTGCCACGCCCCCTGGCCGACTTCATCCCGGAGCACCAGGGCACGCTGCGAATGGGCTACTTCCTGCACCAGGCCCGGGAACTGGATCCGACGGTGCCCGAGGAGCGCTTCCGCTACCACGGGCCGATTCCCTGCAGCCGCGAAACCGCGATCCTGATGCTCGCCGACGGCTGCGAGGCCGCCCTCCGCTCCCTTCCACCCGGAACCCAGGAGAACGAGGCCAGACGCATGGTGCGCCGCATCATCGAATCACGGCTCAGCGACGGACAACTGGCGGCCAGCGGCATCGGCCGGGCCGAACTGGAACTGGTGATTCAGGCCTTCGTGCGGGTCTGGAAGCGGATGCGCCACCGGCGGATCCCCTACCCGGTGCCGGCCCGCAAGGGGTTCAGCGCCTGAGGCCGGGCCGACGCCGGCCGCGCCACCGCTCCAGCACCAGCCGACCGAAGAGCAGCCCCACCGCCGTGGCGGCCAGACCCGCGGGCACGGCCGCAAGAGCGGGCAGCAGGGCGGGCAGACCGCCGGCGGCCAGGGCCTGATCCAGCTCCAGGATCCAGCTGCTGAAACTGGTGAGCGAGCCGCAGAAGCCCACCCCCACCACCAGCGATGCCCAGCGGCAGCGCCCGCCCAGGGCCAGGAGCAGGCCGATGCCGAGGCAGCCCAGCAGGTTGGCCAGCCGCAGATCGCTCAGCCACCAGCGCAGGCAGGCTCCCGGCACCGCGCCGATGGCCACCAGCAGCAGGGCCGGCATGGCCCTGGCGGGAGCTGACCGGCCGGACGCCCCCACCGCTCAGCCCCCCAGCAGGCGCCCAAGCCGCAGGGCCAGCCAGCCGCCGGCCAGGGAGAGCAGCAGCAGGCCGGCGGCGCGGCCGGGCCCATGCCGGCCCAGGTCGTCGAGCAGTTCAGCCATCAGGGTGGAGAAGGTGCTGAAGCTGCCGAGAAAGCCGGTGGCCAGGAACAGCATCGGCGGCCGCCCCGCGCCGATGGGCCCGAGCCGGGCCACCAGCAGCCCCAGGGCCAGACAGGCCAGGGCGTTCACCAGGAGCGTGGCCCAGGGGCGGCGCGGCAGCCGGGGCGCCCAGTGGTTCACCAGCGCGAAGCGCAGCCAGGCCCCAGGCACCGCCCCCAGCGCCACCAGCAGGGGGGCCAGACCCGCCGGCGTCGCCACGGCGCTCACCAGCCCCGCCACAGCCGGGTGCCGGCTGCGGCGCGCCGGGCCCGCAGGCTGCGCTCCAGCACCACCAGAGCGGGCAGCAGGGTGATGGCGTTGGCCACCACGAGGGGGCCGTCCCGGGTGAGCAGGCCGTAGAGCCCCCAGAGGGTGATGCCCAGGGTGAACAGCACGTACATCGGAATCGAGATGCCGCGGGTGTCGCCGCTGCGCAGGGTGTGCAGCGCCTGGGGGAAGAAGCTGAGGGTGGTGAGGGTGGCGGCGGCGTAACCCAGCAGCATCACCGGAAGGGGCCGGGTCATCAGCGCAGGGACATCCAGGATCCGCCCACTCTGAACGGCGGTGCAGCGGACTGCACGCCGCCGCCTGCACGCCGCGGACTGCGCGGCGCGGCCTGCGCGGCAGCGCACGCAGGGCCACGGGCGCCGCGGCCCGCCCGGCAGCACAACGGACCGCCCGGACACGAACGGACCGGCGGGCCGGGCAGCGGACGGGAACGGGCCGCGGGGGGAGGATGGGGGCTGCAGCGGCTGGACGGTCATGGCACTGAGCTTCACGGAGCTGCAGGCGTTGTTGCAGCCGGAGTGGGGCGAGGAACAGGGCCTGCAGGGACCGGACTACGACCTGCTGATGGTTCCCTCCCTGACGATGGACCGGGCGCAGATGCAACTGGTGACCGGGGCCCACCACTACGAGGAGCGCCAGCTGTTCTCGCTGGTGCGCCTGCGCGACCCCGGGGTGCGCATCACCTACGTGACCAGCAAGCTCCTGCCCGACCTTGTGGTGGATGCGGTGCTGGAGCTGCTGCCCGGGGTGCCCACCTCCCACGCCCGCCGCCGCCTGCATCTGTTCGACACCGACGACGCCTCCGACCGGCCCCTGACCGCCAAGCTGCTGGAGCGCCCGGCCCTGCTGAACCGGATCGCCGAACGCCTGCGGCCCGGCCGCAGCTTCCTGGCCTGCTTCGTGGTCACGGAGCTGGAGAAGCAGCTGTCCGAACAGCTGCAGGTTCCGCTGCTGGGCACCGATCCGGCCCTGGGCTGGTGGGGCAGCAAGGCGGGCAGCCGCACCCTGTTCGAGCGCTGCGGCGTGCCCCATCCCGCCGGCAGCGCCCTCGCCCACGATCTCGATGGTCTGAGTGAGGCGGCGGCGGGGCTCTGGGAGGCCGATCCGGCGCTGGAGCGGGTGGTGATCAAGCTGAACGAGGGGTTCAGCGGCGAGGGCAACGCCCCTCTGGACCTGGCCCCGCTGGCTCTGGCGGAGGTCTCCGCCGGCGAGCGGCGGCGGCGCCTGCGCCAGGCCCTGGAGACCCTGCCGATGCCCGCCCGGCAGTGGCAGGAGCTGATGGCCCGCCAGGGAGCCCTGGTCGAGGCCTGGCTCCAGGGAGGCGAGGCGCTGCGCTCCCCCAGCGTGCAGGGAACGATCCATCCCGGGGGCCGGGTGGAGGTGCTCTCCACCCATGAGCAGATTCTCGGGGGACCCAGCGGCCAGACCTACCTGGGCTGCCGCTTCCCCGCCGACGGCGACTACCGGCTGGCCCTGATGCGCCATGGGCAGGCGGTGGGGGAGGCCCTGGCCGCCGAAGGGGCGCTGGAGCGCTACGCCGTGGACTTCATCGCCCGGCGCTTCGGCGATCGCTGGGATCTGCAGGCGATCGAAGTGAACCTGCGCCAGGGGGGCACCACCCACCCGACCATGGCCCTGCGGGCGATCACCACCGGCAACCTCGACCACGACACCGGCCGCTTCCTCTCCCCCACGGGCGAATCACTGCACTACGTGGCGACCGACAACCTCTGCGACCCGCGCCTGCAGGGCCTGCTGCCGGTCGACCTGATCGACATCGTGGCGGAGGCGGGCCTCCACTACGACCCGGCCCGGCTGCAGGGCAGCGTGTTCCATCTGCTCGGCTGCCTGTCGGAATACGGAAAACTGGGCATGACCTGCATCGGCCGCTCGGCGGAGCAGGCCGATGCGGTCTATCGGGCCACCGAGGAGCGCCTGCTGGCGGGCGGGGCAGCACGGCAGGCGCTCCGCATCGGCACCGACGGGTAGCCCCGCCGGCGGAAACGGGCAGAATCCCAGCAGTTTCCCTGCCCAACAGCGATGGCCTTCGGCCTCGATGGCGACGCAGATCCGCCGATCTGGCTCCCCTGGCTTCAGATCGGTGCCACCACCCTTCTGGCCGTGCTGTTCGTGATGCTGCTGATCAAGAGCCGCGATCAGAACCAACGGCTGCAGCAGATGGAACTGCGGCTGCAGGGCATCGAGAACAACCGCTCCCTCGATCGCTCAGCGGTGCTGGAGCAGCAGATCCGCACCCTCGCCGAGCGGATGCGGGGTCTGGAGGGACAGCGGCAGGAGCTGGAGAGCACCCGGCGCGAGCGCGACGAAATGCGCTCGGAACTGCAGCAGCTGCGGGCCGCGACGCCGGTGCGTCCGCCCAGCTCCGTGGGCAGTCCACCGGTGCCCCCACCGCCGGTGCCGGGCGCAGGTGCTCCGGTGCTGCCTCCTCGGCTCGACGGCCAGCTCCAGCGCTGAACACAGGTCCAACGCTGAGCAGGGGTGGATTGTGTCGAGCGGGGGTAGCCCTCAGCCCTTCACCGCATCGCCGCTGGCGCTGGGGAGAATGAAGCGCTGCAGCAGCACGAACAGCAGCAGCACCGGCAGGATCGAGACCACCGAGCCGGCGGCCACCAGGCGCCAGTCGAGGGAGAAACTGCTGGCGAGCTGCTGCAGGCCCAGGGGCAGGGTGAACAGGCCGGGGTCGTCCAGGATGATCAGCGGCCAGAGAAAATCACTCCAGGTGCCGATGAACACGAACATCGCCAGGGTGATCAGATCGGCCCGGGCCGCGGGCAGCATCACGTTCCACCATTCGCCCAGGGGCGAGCAGCCGTCGATCCGGGCCGCCTCCTCCAGTTCCACCGGCACCCCGAGAAAGCTCTGCCGCAGCAGGAAGATGCCGAAGGCGGTGGCCGCCTGGGGCATGATCAGGGCCCAGAGGCTGTTGCGCAGGCCGATCTGCACCATCAGCAGGTAGAGCGGGATCATCACCACCTGGAAGGGGATCAGAATCGTGGCCACCACCAGCGCCAGCACCAGGCCGCGACCGCTGAAGCGCAGGCGGGCGAGCGGATAGGCGGCCAGGGAGCAGAACAGCAGGTTGGCCGCCACCGCCACGGCGCTGACGATGGCGCTGTTGAGCAGATAGGTGCCGATGGGGTGGTCGGCGAAGAGGCGGCCATAGGCCTCCAGGCTCGGCTGGGCGGGCAGCAGGGCTGGCGGACTGGTGAAGATGTCCTCCGCGGGGCCCTTGAGCGAGGTGCTCACCAGCCAGAGCAGCGGCAGCAGCATCAGCACCGCCACCAGCAGCAGCAGCGCCAGCTGCAGGGCAACCGCCAGGGCCGAGCGCCGGGGGCCGCTGCGCAGCCGGAGGCCGGTGGAGGAGGAGCCGCTCACACCCGGGGCAGATCGGCCAGGGGAAGGGGCGCCTTCTGGGGATGCAGCGGGGCGCGCTGCCCGCCGGCCACCAGTCGGTTGAGGGCATTGACGAAGGCATTGGCCGCCGCCACGACGATGTCGGTGTCGGCGGAATGGCCGGAGTAGAGCACGCCATCGGCCCGCAGGCGGATCGTTACCTCACCCATGGCATCGATGCCTTCGGTGACCGACTTCACGCTGAACTCGATCAGCTCATTCGGCACCCCGGCCAGGCGATTGAGGGCCTGGCAGACCGCGTCGACCGGTCCGGTGCCCAGGCAGGCCTCGGTGCGGTCCTCGCCGTCGGGGCCCTCGAGGGTGACGGTGGCGGTGGGGCGCAGACCGGTGCCGCAGCTGACCTGAACGCCCTTGAGCACGAAGGTGGACTCCCCCTGCTGGCGCACCTGCTCGCTGACGATCGCCTCGAGATCGCGATCGCTGATCTCGCGCTTGCGGTCCGCCAGCTCCTTGAAGCGGATGAAGGCATCGTTGAGATCCTCCCCCTCGAGGCTGTAGCCCAGCTCCTCCAGGCGGGCCCGGAAGGCGCTGCGGCCCGACAGCTTGCCCAGGGAGATGCGGTTGTCGCTGAGACCGACGGTGCGGGCGTCGATGATCTCGTAGGTGAGGCGGTTCTTGAGCACCCCGTCCTGGTGGATGCCCGACTCATGGGCGAAGGCGTTGGCGCCGACGATCGCCTTGTTGGGCTGCACCGCCATGCCGGTGAGGTGGGAGACCAGCCGCGAGGTCTTGGTGATCTCCTCGGTGCGCACCCCGGTGAGCGGCGTGGTGCTCTCCGCTGAACGGCCAAGGAAGGGATTGAAATAGCTGCGGCGCACGTGCAGCGCCATCACCAGCTCCTCGAGCGAGGCGTTTCCGGCCCGCTCGCCGATGCCGTTGATCGTGCACTCCAGCTGGCGGGCCCCGTTCTTGACGGCCTCCAGGAAGTTGGCGACCGCCAGGCCGAGATCGTTGTGCCCATGCACCGAGATCACCGCCCGATCAATGTTGGGAACGCAGCGATTGATGCCGGCGATCAGCTCACCGAATTCCGCAGGAGTGGCATAGCCCACCGTGTCCGGAATGTTGATGGTGGTGGCACCGGCGTCGATCGCCGTGGTGATCACCTCATGCATGAACTCGGGATCGCTGCGGCCGGCGTCCTCGCAGGAGAACTCGACGTCGTCGACGAGCGAACGGGCATAGGCCACCATCTCGCGGGTGATGTCGAGAACTTCAGCGCGGGTCTTGCGCAGCTTGTGCTCCAGATGAATGTCGCTGGTGGCGATGAAGGTGTGGATGCGGCGGCGCACGGCCGGAGCGACGGCCTCGGCGCAGGCTTTGATGTCGCCGGCGGCGGCGCGGGCCAGGCCACAGATCACCGGGCCGTCGGGGGTGCCCACGGTGGCGGCGATGCGCTGGACGGCGTTGAAGTCGCCGGTGCTGGCAAAGGGGAAGCCGGCTTCGATGATGTCGACGCCGAGACGGGCCAGCTGCTGGGCGATCGCCAGCTTCTCCTCGAGGTTCAGGCTTGCGCCGGGCGACTGCTCGCCATCGCGCAGGGTGGTGTCGAAGATCAGTACCCGACCGGGGTCGCGGGCCATCACGGTGTCTAAGCGAAGTGAGTATGAGTAAGGGCCATCTTAGGCCCCCTGCCGGACCAGGGCCGATCCTTCACCCGGACGCCTTGGTCCGGACGCCCTAGCCCTGACGACTGAAGACCGGTGCCTGCTGGGCCTCGGCCCGCTCCAGCCGCGGCCGCAGGGGCGCCAGATCCAGGAAGCGGTCGGCGGCGTTGCGCAGCTCCCGCGCCACCATGCCCTCGGTGCTGACGACCACGATGCGCAGCCCCCGGGCCCGCAGCACCTCGACCAGCCGCTCAAGATCACGGCTGCCACTCAACAGCCACACCTCCTGGCAACGGTGGGCCACCGCCATCAGGTCGATCGCGATCTCCACATCGAGGTTGGCGCGGGCGTACTGGCGGCCCTCACCGTCGGCGGCCTGGCCGGCGGGGCCGGCCAGCTCCCGCAGGGGCCGGGTGCGGACCGTGAACCCCAGGCTGGTGAGAGCGTCGCGGAACGGCCGCTGCTCGGAGGGATCCTTGATGCCGGCGTACCAGAAGGCACTGGCGAGTTCCACCTCCTCCGGCTGACTGGCCATCTCCAGCAGTCGGCGGGGATCGAAGAACCAGCCCATCTTCTGCTGGGCGTAGAACATGCTGTGGCCGTCGACCGCCAGAACCCGCTGCATCGGTGGGTGGAGCGCGAGAGAGGCTGTGGGGAGATTCCGCACCGCCGGATTTCAGCCTAGGGGCTGCCCTTAAAGTGATGCCATTGGAGGAGGGCCATGGCAACGGGCGATCTGGCCCTGGTGCTGCACGCCCATCTGCCCTACGTGCGCTCCGGCGAGACCGGGTCGCTGGAGGAAGACTGGTACTTCCAGGCGCTGCAGGAGTGCTACATCCCCCTGGTCGAGGTGCTGGAGGCCGCCACCGCCGACCCGGCCCAGACCCCGCGCCTCACCCTGGGCCTGTCGCCGACCCTGCTGTCGCTGCTCAGTGACGCCGAACTGAACAGCCGCTTCGCAGCCTGGCTGGAGCTGCGGATCGAACTGCTCGGACAGGCGCCGGCGGAGCTGGCGATCGCCGCCCACCATCTGGCCGGCCAGCTGTGCCATGTGCTGACCCGCTGGCAGGCCTGGGGAGCGGATCTGCTACCCCGCTTCCAGCGGCTGCAGCGCTGCGGTGTGCTCGATCTGATCACCTGCGCCGCCACCCACGGCTACCTGCCCCTGCTGCGCGACTGTCCGGAGGCGGTACGGGCCCAGCTGCTCACGGCCGTGCGCGAGCACCGGCGGCTGCTGGGGGAGCGCCCCCTCGGAATCTGGTTGCCGGAATGCGCGTACTACGAGGGGCTCGACCGGGTTCTGGCCAGCTGCGGCCTGCGTTACACCCTGCTCGACGGCCATGGGCTGCTGCATGCCCTGCCCCGGCCGCGCTACGGCGTCTATGCGCCGGTGTGCTCGCCAGCGGGGGTGGCCTTCTTCGCCCGCGACAGCGAGTCGACGCTGCCGGTCTGGAGCGCCAGCCAGGGCTATCCGGGCGATCCGGCCTACCGGGAATTCCACCGCGATCTGGGCTGGGACCTGCCGGAGGCTCTGCTGGAGGAGCGCGGCATCCGCAGCCGGCGTCCCCTCGGCCTCAAGCTGCACCGGGTCAGCGCCCAGGGTTCCCCCCTCGACGCCAAACAGCCCTACGACCCCTCGGTGGCAGCCCAGCGCTGCCGCGAGCACGCCACCGACTACCTGAAGGGTCGCGGCGCCCAGCTCGATGCCCTGGCCGCCACGATCGGGCAGCCACCGCTGCTGGTGGCTCCCTTCGATGCCGAGCTGTTCGGCCACTGGTGGTTCGAAGGTCCCGCCTTCCTGGCGGAGCTGTTCCGCCAGGGCCCGGCGCTGGGGGTGGGCTTCACCCATCTGCGCGATGTGCTCGATCGGGTGGGAGCGCTGCAGGTCTGCCAGCCCTCCCCCTCCAGCTGGGGGCGTGGCGGCTACCACGACTACTGGCTGAACGAGACCAACGCCTGGATCGTGCCGGAGTGGCAGCGGGCGTCACGGGCGATGGTGCGGCGGGTGAACCGGGGGGTGGGCAGCAGCGACCAGCGCCAGTGGCTCAACCAGGCCGGCCGGGAGCTGCTGCTGGCCCAGAGCTCCGACTGGAGCTTCATCCTGCGGGCGGGCACCACCACCGACCTGGCCCGCGATCGCATCCACCGCCATCTCGATCGGTTCTGGCGGCTGATGCAGGCGATCGAGGAGGGCACCCCCCTGCGGGAGGACTGGTTGGCCGCGGTGCGCCGTGAGGATGGTCTGTTCCCCGAGCTGAACGCCGCCGACTGGGCGTCACTGCCGGATCGCTGAAGGCGCCGCCGGACGAGGGGCATCAGGGAGAAGCCATCAGTGACGACAAGACGTGAACGCCGGATCTGATTCATGAGGGCGACCGGGGAGGACCGTTGTAGACAACCTCCAGCACGGTGCGGCCGTCCTGAGCGATCTGGATGACCGTCTCCACCGTGGCTGCGATGCCGAGCTGCTGCCATCCAGGCACTCCCCCCAGGAAGCGGAAGAGATAGCCCTTCTCGTTTTTCTCGACCAGACAAGGATTGCCAGATGTGATGTACATGCAGGCGGCTGTCCGGTAGCTGGACAACCCACCATTGATCGCCTCGGCCCGCATCCGCGCCGTGTTGACCGCGCGCTGAGTCGACTCATTCACGAATTGCTGCGCCGGGGCCTCGAACGGCCACACGGCAACAGCCAATCCGGCAAGCACCTGGCAGCCTCGCAAGCCGATCGAGGCGATGCTGCGGAAACAGAAAAGCTCTTGAAAACTGGTCATGTTCAACAACTCAGGACAGGGACTGAAGCATGAATTCAAGTGCGGCCCAGTCTGTGACCCAATCTAGCGATTATCGCCGGATGAATCGGTCAGCTGGGAGATGCCGCCGTGCCGAGAAGCGCTCCAGTGCTCGATCCGGCGGCCCGGGGGTGAACGTGGGCCGGCGATCCCAGGACCGGAGCGGGTTGTGATCGACTGGAGTGCACAGCGGAGCTGACGC
>Ga0315900_10001357_pt1 | contig 38987 bp, 35 predicted proteins | sample LakEriMetagenome_FD_203521 | JGI IMG/M metagenome (GOLD analysis project Ga0315900, IMG submission 203521) | Freshwater fungal communities from buoy surface, Lake Erie, Ohio, United States - Buoy 12 MA114 | ecosystem: Environmental > Aquatic > Freshwater > Lake > Lake biofilm | place: USA: Lake...
GAACAGGTCGCCCCCTATCAGGGTTCCGCCGCGGACGCGGTATTTCCGCTCAAAGCTTAACATCGCCATCGCTTGATGCTCCTCTCCCGACGGGGGCTTTGCCCGCCTGGCGGTCCCTCATGATGTTCTGTGCGGGCGAGGCAGTTTCGGCTGCCTCGCCCAATTCGCGGAAGCGCGGCCGAAGCCGCGCCTCGTGCTCAACCGCCCAGCTTTTGGCCAGGGGTGAAGGTCGGTGACGTTGCGCACCAACCGAGATGATCGCAGTAGCGCGGCGAACTCAGAACAGCGAAGTGAATCACTGCTGCGATTGCCACAACACCTGCCGCGCCGAGGAACCCGACACGACGAGCATCAATCACCATCCACATTTTATGCATATCGAACATTCTCCTTTCTTTCGCTCCGAATTTCAGGAATATCCTTCAACCCGGAACACCCTTCAGAAGAAGCGCCAGTCGGGCGGAACCACTTGTCCGGTATAGACAAGCGGCCGCCACAACCAGACGAGGATATGCGCACCCATTGAAGCAAACACGGAGAAAGCCCATCCCTGGACCACCAAGTTGTGGACTTCCTTCGCCTGAGCTTCCGTCAGGCGCGTTCTTGTGTCGGCCATTAGTAAGCCTCCGACTTGGCCTTACGGCCATTACCGCGTCCACCCGCGCGGCAGGGACGGCAGAGGCGGAATACCGCCCAAGCCTTCTTGTCATCGGATACGTGCCGACAGCGGTGACCGCGGTCCGTTCGCAGACAAGATTCGTGTTCACGAAGGGGCGTCATGCCAGCACCTCCGCCAAAGTCTTTTGCACGCGCTCAGCCGTCACGCGCGGTTCCGCCGCATCGCGCGCAGCGCGTTCAACCTGTTCGCGCAGCCGCTTGGCCGCGGAAATACGCAGCAGGAAGGGTTCCTGCTCCACCCGTTCATCGAGTAGCGCGACCGCCGCCGCATCCCAGGGTTCCGCAGCACGCACCGGGGTGGGTTCGACACGATCAAGATCAGTGCCAAGCGGTAGGATATGGAACAATGCGTCAAACAGCGCGTTGCAATATTCCTGGATGATATAAGTGGCGCCGGCATAACCCATGAAAGGTGTGCCGGTAGCGCGGCGAATAATGGCGCCCGGGAAGCTTGCCGGGATATACATGGCGCGGCTTTTGATTTCTGCCGCATACATGCGTTCATTATAGGAACCGAACAGCACCAAGGGCGGTGTCTTGCGCAGCGCATCACGCACTGCGGCGTTGTCGGGCTTCTGCCCCGCCTTGCGCGAGAAGGCGAAGGCGCAGGGAATACCCATTTCGTCATGCAGAAAACGCTGCAGGCCGCGCGCGTAAGTATCGGTTGCAACCACCGCGAAGGAGGCAGAGGCGTAGAAATCCTGCGTTACACTGCGCCACAAATCCCAGAGCGGCTTTACCGTGGTGTGCTTTTCACGTTCGATGAAGGGTTCCGGATCAAGCCCAGTCAATTCACCAAGCTTACGGAGGAAGTTTGTGGTCGCGAACAACCCGATCGGGGCTTGCAGATAGGGCCGCTCCAGTTCTTCACAAAGCTTGCGGCCAAATTCGCGGTACATGCAGATATTCACATCCGCATCGGGCAGCTTCGCGATATCTTCCACATGGCTACCCAGCGGGAAGACCAGATTGATCTCACAGCCAATACCCTCGACCAGCCGGCGAATCTCAGCCAGGTCAGATGGCATGTTGAAGGTGCCGTAGATGGGGCCGATGATATTCACGCGTGGCTTTTCGCCTTCCTTGCGCGTGCGGGGCTTCGGCTTGCGACCGCGAGAGCCAAATTCGGTCCAGAGCCACATGATGGCGCGATCAGCGGCCTGCCACTGATCCTCATCAATCGTGCGGCAGATGAAGCGTTGCAGGTTGCTGCCTTGCGGTGTGACGCCACCGCCAATCATCTCGGCGATGGAACCTGTCACTACCACTGCCGGCAATTCGGCATCCTGTGTTGCAGCGGCACGCTTCAAGGCGCCTTCGGTGCCGTTCTGGGAGAGTGAATCCTCATCCAGACCCGTCACCACAATGGGCAATTCATGCGGCGGCAGCGCATCCGTGTAATGCAGCACCGCTGTCACCGGCAGGTTTTCGCAGCCCACCGGTCCATCAATCACAACACGTAGGCCACGCACTGCCGAGAAGGCATAAATCGCCCCCCAGTAGCCGCCGGCGCGATCATGATCGAGAACGAGCATGCTCAGCTCCCCACCGCTTCGTCGGCCTTGGCCTTGGCGGCGCGCAGCTTGCGCTGACGTTCGCGAAAACCAGGGGGATCGCTTGGCTTGTCGCGGAAGCCATAGCCGGCACCATCAGGCGTGCCGACACCTTCAAAGAAGGACACCATGCGCGAAAAACGTTCACGCCCATTGGTCTGCGCCGCGACAATGCCAGCCATAGAGGCCGCACCAGCAGGGCCAAAAAGCGGCCGGGCAGAAACCATATTGGTGAAGTAGAGGGCGGGCGTACCCATTTCCTTGGCCTTCTGCACCAGGGGCGTCGTGCCAAGCGCCAGATCAGGCCGCGCTTCCTTCATCGCGGAAATGTCCTGTTCCAGGCTCGCGCGATACTGCACATGGCAGCCATGCGCTTCGAGCCATTCGCGATCCGCTGCGCTCCATTCCGTGCGCGGCGCGGCGGTGCCAACATAGGGCACTTCAGCACCAGCTTCGATCAGCAGGCGCGCCACCAGCAGTTCTGAGCCTTCATAGCCGGAAACGGTAATGCGCGCCTTCACCGGATTGCCGGCGAGTGCACCGCGAATGGCAGGCAATGCGCGTGCCTTGGCAGCTTCGATTTCGGAAGGCTTCACGCCCGCCGCAGCGCCAATGGCAGAAAGCCAGGCATCAGTGCCTTCCACGCCCACGGGCGCTGAGCCCACCACCGGGCGACCCGCCGCGCGGAATTCGCGAATGCTGGCGGTATAGAAGGGATGCACCGCAGCAACGGCAACGCTATCCAAAGCGGCGTAAAGATCACGCCATTCACGCGCCGGGGTTTGCGGTGCCAAGGTCAGCCCCATGGGCTGGATCAACGCACCAATTCCTGGCGGATCGGCGGGGAATAACTCGCCAATCACCGCGATGCTGCGTTGATCCAGTGCGTAATCGCGTGGCCGTGCTACCGGACCAGCCTCAGCCTCATTACGTGCGTAGCGCAACATGGCGCCCGCCAGCACATCCTTGGCTTCTGCATGGGTCGGCACACCAAAGCCTGGTACATCTATGCCAATGACCCGCACGCCATTGATCTGCTTCGGCAGCAGATCAAGCGGCACACCGGAAGCCGTGGGCACACAGAGATTGGTGACAATGACCGCGTCATAATCCTCTGGCTTCGCCAGATCATAGACAGCGTCGCGAATATCCTCAAAAAGCTTGCCGGTAACGAGGGTTTCCGAATTGAAGGGCACATAGCCCACGGTGCGGCGCGCGCCATAGAAATGGCTGGTGAAGGTCAAGCCGTAGACGCAGCAGGCACTACCGGAAAGGATCGTCGCGACACGGCGCATGCGCAAACCAACGCGCAAAGACCCAAAGGCCGGGCACATGGATTGCGGCTGGTCATGCGGCCCGCGCGGATAGTCAGCCGCAAGCTTGTCCATCACATCGGACTTGCCGGCGGCACGCGCGGCGGCTTCCAGCGTTTCCCGCCCGCCATGGCAGGCAGCGCCTTCAGCGGCAGCAGGCGGCGAAGGAGGGGGAAGCGTGTCCATTCCCTCAGACGCCCTCATACACCACTTCAAGGGATGGCTTATTCAGCACTTCCGCCGCGCACATATCTTCCATGGTGGCGGGGTTCAGCACCACGCCACGACCCACGGCTTCGCCCTTGAACAGACCAAGCAGGTTTTCCTGGCTGAGCGGCGTTGGGCGCAGCGGTGGCGCTTCAGCAACCTGAAGCGCGAGCTGTTCAAACACCGAAGCCCAACGCCCACCGGGCTTGCCGATGATTTCATAATTCGCGGATTTGCGCCGGATATCCTCATCCGCTGGAATAGCGGCTAGCACGGGAATGCCCGCTTCGGCAGCAAAGGCATGGGCTTCGCCGGTGCCATCATCCTTGTTGATGACCATGCCGGCCACGCCGACATTGCCGCCAAGCTTGCGGAAATATTCCACCGCAGAGCAGACGTTGTTGGCGACATAAAGCGATTGTAGGTCATTCGACCCGACTACAATCACCTTCTGGCACATGTCGCGCGCAATCGGCAGGCCGAAGCCGCCGCAGACCACATCGCCCAGAAAGTCGAGCAGCACGTAGTCAAAATCCCACTGATGGAAGCCAAGCTTTTCCAGCAATTCAAAGCCGTGGATGATGCCGCGCCCACCGCAGCCGCGGCCCACTTCCGGGCCACCCAATTCCATGGCGAAAACACCATCGCGCTTGAAGCAGACATCGCCAATGGCAACCGCCTCACCAGCGGCCTTCTTCTTCGATGAGGTTTCGATGATGGTCGGGCAGGAACGCCCGCCAAATAGCAGCGATGTCGTATCGCTTTTCGGGTCGCAACCAATCAGCAAAACGCGCTTGCCTTGCTGCGCCATCATGTAACTCAGATTGGCCAGTGTGAAGGATTTGCCGATGCCGCCCTTGCCGTAGATCGCGATGATCTGGGTTTTCTTGGCGGCTGGTGAGGTGAGTACCCCATCAGGCGGCGTGGATGCTTCGGCGCGCAGCGCGTTATGCATCGCATTCATGGATGGACCGTTTGGCTTCCCCGGGACAGCATTCATTGTTTGTTTCTCCAGTCCAGAACCATTTTGAGGCAGGCAGGATCTTCAAAAGCCTGACGATAGGCTTCCGGCGCGGCATCTGCGGCGGCGCGATGCGTGATCAAGCCGGAAAGGGAAAGGCGGCGCGCTGCAATCAGCTTATTCACCGCTTCCAGATCGGGCTGTTTCCATTCCGCAGCGATGGCGATGCGCGCTTCGCGCATGAAGGCCGGCGGGAAGGTGAAGGAAAGCGGTGCGCTGTAAAAACCAGCCAGCGTCACCACCCCACCGGGGGCAAGGCGCGCAATCAGCGTATCCAGCAACGCGGCATCACCGCTCACGTCACAAATCGCGCGATAATCGCGCCGCGTATCTTCGGCGGGATCAACAACCAAATAGCCATTGGCGCCGTCGCGCCGTGCGGGATTGCTTTCCCACACCATGGGTGCAGGATGGCCAGCGGCGATGATGATGCGCGCCAGCAAGCGACCCAGAACACCATGGCCGATAATCAATTCCGGAATGGCCGCATTCGGCAGCACCATGGCGTGATGGGCCGTTGCGGCCAGCGCCAAAAGCACGGCATCAGCGCCAAGCGCGGGATCAACCGGCGTTACACGCGCGCCGGCCACCACAAGGCGCGCCGCAGCGCCACCAAATAATCCGCGAATATCGCCGAAGCAACGCGCGCCAGGCACGAAAACCGCTTCACCCGGCTGCCTGCCGGCTTCCGCGCCCGCCTGGACCACACGGCCCACGGATTCGTAACCAGGCACCAGCGGGTAACCCATGCCGGGGAAGGACGGCATGCGCCCGGACCAGAGAAGACGTTCCGTGCCAGTACTGATGCCGCTCCAATCAATGTCCACGACAACATCCTGCGCGCCGGGCGGCGTTAACGTCAGTCGCGACAGCGAGAGCTGTTCGGGTGCGCTGAGCAGGATAGCGAGTGTTTCCACTCTGGGACTCCCCCTTGGGTTTTGTAACTCTAATGTGACGATTGTAGCTGTCAAGTTAAATTGACAATAAAAGAGTCAGGCTGCCTCACGCCGTGGCGTCGGCTTGCATCACGCGGGTGAGCAAGGGTGTATCGGTCGGCAACAAACGGGGTGCGACAAAGCCGGCAGCGGTCAGCATCGCGGCCAGTTCATCCGGCCGGCGCGGGCGGCCACGGCCCATGGCCAGCAGGTAAAAGCCGAAATAGGCGCCACCCATCGGCTCGGCCCCGGCAGTGCCGGCCATGGGTTCGGCAATAAGCACCCGCCCACCCTTCGGCAGGGCCGCACGCACGCGCCCAAGCAGGGCCTGCACCACATCATCATCATGGTCATGCAGCACGCGAACCAAGCTGATGATATCGGCGCCTTGGGGCAGGGAATCGGTCGTGAAATCCCCGCCCATCGCCATGGCACGGTCCGCGAGCCCTTCGCGGGCGAAGCGCTGGCGGCCCTGTTCGGCCACCGCCGGCAGGTCGAACAACAGTAAATCCAGCCCAGGATTGGCCTTGCCCACCGCGGTCAGGAAGGCGCCGCTGCCACCGCCCACATCCATCAACCGCCGATGCGGGCCAAAGCGGTAAGCCGCCAAGACTTCCTGCGCCACCATGGGCTGGCTGGCGGCCATCAGCGCCGTGTAATCGGATACTTTCTCGCCTGGCAGCGCCCCAGGCTGCGCCGCGCCGGCATAGGCCCAATATTGCGCGAGCGCGGTGCCGCCCCTTTCGCGGCGGAGCAATTCCACCGGATCCGCCAAATCGGCGTAGAGCATGGCATGGTGTTCCACCATGGCAGCAATGCCTGGATTGCCGATCATGGCCGCGCCCAATTCGCCAAGCGCCCAGGCGCCATCCGCGCGCCGACGCACTAGCCGGAGCGATTCGGCCGCCACCAACAACCGGTTCATCGCTTCCGGCGTAAGCCCGAGTCGTGCGGCCAAGGCGCGTTCCTCTGCCGGGGCTTCATGCAGGATTTCAAAAAGCTTCAGCCGCACACAGGCGGCCAGCACCTGCGAATAGACAAAGCCAGCGCAGAGATCGAATAATTCCCGCGCGCGGCGACGTGCCAATGGCCGGGTCAGCGGAAAACGCGCGGCCCAGGCGCGAAAACTCGGGCGTGCAGTGAGCGATTCGCGCCAAGCGGTGAAACGATCGGCCCAGGATGGCCCCTGATCCCCGTGCGCCCTTTGTGGGGGCAGCGGCATCGCGCGCGCCATGCCTCAGGCCGTGGCCAGCTTGCGTGGCAAAAGCCGCCCCACTTCTTCCAACATGGCCGCGCGCAACAGGGTGCGGCCGGGGCAGGCGGGAATCGCCTCGACTGCTGCATTCGCCAGCGTTTTCAGCCGCGCCACCGCGCCATCCAGGCCAAGCTGCAGCACAGCGGACGGCCTGCCCAAAGCCTTATCGCGCCCAACGGGCTTGCCGATGCTGGCTTCATCTTCCACGGCATCGCGTAGATCATCCGCGACCTGGAAGGCCTCGCCCAGCCGATCCCCAAGCAGGCGCCAGGCTTCGGCATCAGCGACACCCGCGGCGGCAGCGCCGGCAACCGAGGCAGCGGCAAACAGCGCCCCGGTCTTTTGCCGCTGATATTCGGAAAGATCCGCGCGCGGTTCACATTCCCAGGCTTGGCCAGCGACAATGCCGAAGGGCACGCCAACACCATCGCCGATGGCATTGATTACCGGGCCAAGGCGTTCGGGCGCGCCGCAACCGGCGCGCGCCACGGTCTGGAAGGCCAGCACAATCAGCCCATCCCCGGCGAGCACCGCCAGCGGCTCACCAAAGGCGCGATGCACGGAAGGCCGGCCGCGGCGCATATCGGCATCGTCAAAGCAGGGCAGGTCATCATGCACCAGGCTGGCGCAATGCAGCAGTTCAATGGCGGCGGCGGCAGCGCTGGCAAGCCTTGGCTGGTCATCACCGCAAGCAGCAGCGACCGCAAGCGTCAGGCGTGGGCGGATGCGCGCCCCTTTTGGGAAAACCGCGTGCCGCATGGCGGCGGCAAGGCGGGGCGGGGCACCGCTCGCCTCGGCGGAGAGCACCGCATCTGCGAGGCTGCTCTCAATACGGGCCAAGGCGTCCATGCGGGACCTCCGAAGGGGCGGCGCGAGCATGTCGCGGCAGCCCAGTGTAAGTTTTTATCTACTTTTCGGATTGTCCAGTTTTCTTGACACTTATGTCAAGGCTTTTTCACGCACGCGCGGCAAATCGCGTTTCACGATCGGCGCGATCCATCAATTCCAGCGCCCAAACCAGCCTTTCGCCGTAACCCGCACCAATCGGCGGCCCTTCCGGTGCTGGCGCGGCGCGCACAGCATCCACCAGAAAGCGCGTGGCGGCTGATGGCGCTTCATCCGCACCATCCTGTTGCGCGGCAAGCGCGCCGGCCGCGCGCGCCAATAGCCAAGCCTTGCGCCGGCCGGACACCACCGCACGGCGAGAGACGGAATCGAGACCCTGGCGTTCAACTTCTCGTCCGATTTCGGCATAGACCAAGCGCGCCGCGCCAATCCCAGGCCGGCAATCCCAGGGCAGCAGCGCTATGCCTGGCCAGGCGCGCCGATAATGCGCTTCCGCAGCACCCAGCAACCGCGCCACCACACGGCCAAGCGCGGGCGAAAAGGCGGGATTGGCGATCAGGCCTTCCGCTGAAAGCCCTTCTTCAGCCAGCCATGATTGGGGAAGATAGACGCGCCCGGCCTTGGCATCTTCGCCGACATCACGGGCAATATTGGTCAATTGCATGGCGAGGCCAAGATCACAGGCGCGCGCAATCGCTTCCGGTGAACGCACGCCCATCAGCAACGTCATCATCGCGCCAACGGTGGCGGCAACGCGCGCAGCATAGGATTCGAGAGCGCCGATATCCTCATAAAAGCGGCCTTCCGCATCCCAAGCGAAGCCTTCCAGCAATGCCGCTGGCAGCGCTCGCGGTACGCCATATTGCGCGACCACCGCTGCAAAAGCGCGATCCGCCACATGATCCCAAGGACGGCCGGCATAGGCGCCATCAAGGCGTTGCTGCAATTGGTTGAGCGAGGAAGCGGGATCATCGCTCATGTCAATCGCGTCATCGGCCACACGGCAAAAGGCGTAAAGTGCCGCGGCCGGGGCAGCGATGCGGCGCGGCAGCAGGAAGGATGCGGCGCGAAAGCTTTTGGAACCGCCTGCCAATAGCTTGTTGCAGGCCGCAAGATCCTCGGCCGAAATGCCGGTCAGTCCAGACATGCGCCCCCCCAATATTGTTGGCTGTTATTTCTTGTTTCAGTCATGTTCGGCTGTCCGGCGGCGGAAGCGCCGCACGCCAAGCGCCACCGTCAAAGCGACGATCGGAATGGCAATGCTGGTCACGATTTCTTCATGGAATGCGACGCCCGAGGTGACCAAGCCCTTGGCCAGATAGGCAACAAGTCCAACCACGTAATAGGTGATGGCGGCAACAGAAAACCCTTCAACCGCCTGCTGCAACCTAAGCTGCTGGCGCGCGCGCCGTTCCATGGAAGCGAGTAGGGCCTGATTCTGCCTTTCGCGTGTTATATCTACGCGCGTGGAAAGCAACTGCGTCGCGCGCGCCACGCGTTGGGATAGCATTTCCTGCCGCGCGGCGACCGCCTGACAGGTATTCATGGCCGGCGCCAGGCGACGTTCGGTGAATTCGCCGAACGTCTGCATGCCTTCCATGCGCATCTCCCGCAATTCGTGAATGCGGTTACGCACTAATTCGTAATAGGCTGTAGCGGCAGAAAAGCGAAACCGATGGCGCGATTCGCGGCTTTCCGCTTCAGCTGCCATGCGCGTCAGGCGTTGCAGCAACAGCGGCTCATCGGCTTCCTGCGCTTCCACCAGCGCCGCGCTGATTTCTGCCAATTCGCGTTCCTGCGCGCCGATCTGCGGTGCGACTTCCTGCGCCACCGGCAGCGCCAGCAGCGCCATGATGCGGTAGGTTTCCATCTCAAGCAGGCGCTGCGTGAGCCGACCAGCCTGATAGGGCGACATGCCGCCATCGTAAATCAGGAAACGGCTGAATCCATCATCCTGGATGCGGAAATCCGTGAAGGCATGCGCATGGCCGCTCACCAGCGGGCCACCCACCAGCATGTGATCACGAAAATAGCGCCGCGAGATTTCGCTGATGGCCAAGGGCACATCCCTGGAAGTCAGCAGTGTGACATGCGCGGCAGCAATCACCTGTCCCGGCAAGGCTTTCAGCCATTCCGCCGGCAGGGCATGGATGGCGGCTGCGGAAAATGGCTCAGGCTCTGCTCCCGCGACCACCACCATAAAGCGGCTGAATTCGCCATGCCTTTCCCACTTCAGGCGAAAGGGTCCGAGATCCGCGCTGTAATGATTGGCACCAGGTGCGGGCGGCGGCACAGAAAAGCGCTGCGCGAGCGCGCAAAGTGCGGCCCAGGGCGCATCACGCGCTTCATCAGCGGTCGGCAGCAGCGCAATCTGAGAAATACGGCAGGGGGGAAAAAGGATCTCCGGCGGGCGCGCATGCACCTCATCATTCAACTCAACGCGCTTGGCATAGGATGGGGGCAGCACGTTATCGAAGCTCATGCCGCCGCCCCCGTAAGGTTCTGCGCAAGGCTGGCCCACTCTTTCATCAGCGTGTCGGCAACACGCTGCGGCGCTTCTTCATGCGCCAAATGGCCCAGCCCCTCCAAGGTAATGATGCGCGCGACCGGAAGGATGGCCTGGATGCGCCGCGCCTGTATGGGTGGCACGGCGCGATCGCGGCTGCCCACAAGTAGGAACAGCACAGTGCCAAGGCGCGGCAAATCGCGCAGCAAGGGGCGCAATTCCCATTGCGCCATCATGGTCAGCGCCGCGCGAATATGCCCGGAATAGCCGAAAAGCCGTGTGTATAATTCCACACCGCGCGGCCCGATATCAGACCCCGTATCGCGCAGCAGCTTCGCCGCGACTTCATGCTTGGAAGCGCGCCAAGCACAAAGCTTGGAGACAAAAGGCAGGCCCACCATCAACTGCGCGGCGCGCGTGAAAAACGCCGAATGCTCATCACCCAAGGGCAGCAGGGCACCATTCAGGCTGAAGATGGCGCGTGGCGAGATACTGCCATCCAAGGCCATACGCAGCGCAATCGCTGCCCCTGCCGAATGGCCAAGGACCACATCGGGCGAGACCTGAAGCTTCTTCAGCAGTGCCTGCAAGGCTTCCGAAAAACCTGCGAGTGAAACCCGCGTCTGCGGAAGGCCGGAGGTAAAGCCGTGCCCCGGCAGATCAGGCGCAATCAACGTGAAATGCGGCGCGAGCACTGGCGCCAGATCACGCCAGCTATGTGTGGCCGCGGCAGTGCCATGCAGCAACAACAGGCAAGGCCCCTGCCCCATGCACTGCACATGCCAATGCAGCCCGCCAGCCTCAATAAATTGGCTCGCTTCCCGATTAGGCCAATCGCGCCCGTCTCTTTCCCAGTTTGGAAATTCTCCGGCCGCGGTCATGGCATCAGGGCCCTGAGGCCGGCGCACGCGCTGCCTGGCGCACGGCAGCAGACATGCGCGCCGCATCGGCGAAAGGCAGCGGCACATAGCGCGCACCCATGGCAGAGGCGAGGTCGCGCGAGAAAGGCTGTGGCCGTGGCGCCGTATCAATCAGCAGCGCTGCGAAGCCAGAAGCCTTGAACAGCCGCGCCGTATCCAGCGCTTCCGATTCTGCCGTGGCGCGCCCTCCCACACCATCACGCGTCACATTGGCGCGACCATCGGTCAGCGCGACAATCACCGGTGTCTGCCCACGCTTGCGGCTCGCTTCCGCCATGGCATAGCCGGCAGCAATCCCGGCCGCGAGTGGCGTGCCCCCGCCCCCCGGCAAGGCGGCCAGGCTGCGCTTGGCGCGCACCAGGGAATGTGTTGGTTCAAGCAATACCTCTGCACCCCGGCCACGAAAGGCAATCACTGCCACGCGATCACGCCGCACGTAACAATCGGCCAGTAGCAATTCCACGGCCCCCTTGGCTTCAGCGAGGCGATGCAAAGCGGCAGACCCTGAAGCATCCACCAGAAAAATCGTCGTGGTTTCGCTATTCTGCTTGTAACGCCGGATGCGCACATCTTCGCGCCTGATATGCACCAAAGCCGCGTGATGCGGCTTTTCGCGCCGACGATATTCCTGCCAAGGCGCAGCAACACGGAGCGTTTCCACCAAAGCCAAACGCAGCCCTGCGCGCCACGCCGCCGGGCGCGCGCCAATGGGCCGGCCACGCTGGGCAGAGCGACGCATCATGCCAGATCTGCCAGAAGCAGCCGCCTGACGCGCCATTTGCCTTGCCGCGACACCAAGCCCTGCAAGCAATCCCGCCGGCAGGCTCGCCTGCGCCGCCGCAAGCACAAGATCTTCCAGCGATGGCTGGTCTTGCTGCTGTTGGGTATCAGAATTGGAAGGTTCTTGCTGTTGTTCGGGCGGTTGTTCCTGTTCTTCGGCCGGCGCCTCAGGCACTTGCCGTGCACGCGGTGCCAAGATGAGTTGCGCTGCAAGCGCCGCATCTTCACGCGTCACTTCCGTGCGGCCCGCAAGCGCGGCGGCAGCGCGGGCGCACCGCAGCGCAAATACAGGCGCACGCAAGGACAGGATACCAAGCGCCAAGGCCGCCGCACAAAAGGCTTGCGGCAGATCAGCGGGCACCTGAACTTGGCTTAGGCGCCGCCGCGCTGCCTCAATCTCCGCACGCGTCGGCCTGGAAGGAAGTGCTCGCTTTAGGCCTATGGAATCAAACCTCAGTTGAAAGGCAAGGCGATCAGAAAGCGCTTCAGTCACCTGCTCATCTTCGCTGGCACCCTCATCCAGCGCAACAACGCCAAATCGGGTGGCGCGCGCCATCGTAATACCCTCACGCGCTACGCAAAGCACACCATTATCCAGCACGGCGCCGATGCGCGCGATCATCTGGCTTTCAACGCGCTCCGCCATGGGAAGGATGATCATACCACCATCAGCCTCGGCCAGCAGACCCGGTTGGGCGATGGGACGCCCGGCACCCAGGCTCGCAGCAAGATCAAGCCCACCCAGCAAGCGGCTATCCGCAATACCCAAAGGCACGCGCCGCCAAGGCACGCCAGCCGGCAGAAGCCTGCGAAAACATTCGAGCCATTCGTCACGCCTTGGATCGGCAGGTCCGCGCAGCACAACACCGGCGAGCCCTACAGGATCAACCGCCAGCAAGGCCGCAACCTGAAACGCGACGCTCTCCGCACCTGTATCTTCGGCGCGCTTCGCATCGGCACTTCTGGCGGCCAGACCACTCATTCCTTTCGGCTCCGGCCCCAACTCCTCATGGCCCGAAGACGTCTTCGAGCGCCTTTTCCACCCGCGTCGTAGCAACGGTTTCATCAAGTGGATTACGCCGCAACCGGTGCCGCAACGCGGAAGCCGCGACGCTGCGCAGATGCGCCGTTCCCACTTCCAAATCGCCCTCAAGCGCCGCCAAAGCACGTGCCGCGCGCACTAGGGTCAATTCCCCACGCAAGCCATCGGTACCAAGCGCCATGCAGAGCGTAGCGGCCTGTTCAATCGTGCCGAGAGGCAACGTGACGGAACTCAGCCGCTTCCGACCGGCCAGGATTGTCTCGCGCGTGCGCGCTTCATCCTTCGCCCAATGCTTCATGAAGCCAGGGGCATCCCGGTCATAAGCATCACGCCGGCAAACCACCTCAACACGGCTGGCAAGATCTGTTGGTGTTGAGACTTCAACCGAAAGTCCGAAGCGATCGAGCAATTGCGGGCGCAATTCACCTTCTTCGGGATTGCCGCTGCCAATCAGGACAAAGCGCGCAGGGTGACGCAGGCTGATGCCTTCCCGTTCCACGACATTCTCGCCCGAAGCTGCGACATCCAGGAGAAGATCAACCAAATGATCCTCAAGCAGGTTTACCTCGTCAATATAGAGGAAACCGCGATGCGCCGCGGCAAGCAAACCAGGTTCGAAAGCCTTCACGCCCTGCGCCAAGGCCCTTTCGATATCAAGCGCGCCCGCCAGGCGATCTTCCGTCGTACCGAGGGGCAAATCCACAACAGGTACAGGCACCATGCGCTTTTCAGGCTTCTTTCCCTTGGCCAGATTGCCGCAATGAGAACAGCTCACCTGCGGTGCCGCTGGATCACACGCAAAGGGGCAGCCAGCCACCACAGCCATTTCAGGCAAAAGCGCCGCAAGCGAACGCACCGCAGTGGATTTACCAGTGCCACGATCTCCAAACACCAGAACACCACCGATGCTTGGGTCAACCGCCGCAATCATCAGCGCACGCTTCATCTCCTGCTGCCCCGCAATGGCGCTGAAGGGGTAAGCACTACGCGTGGGTACGGCCGCTAGGCGGCCACCGGTTTCGGATGCTGGGCGTGGCGCCGTACGGCGCGACGCCTGCCCATCTTGACCAGCCCGAATGGCTGGCCGAAAGCTACTCAGGGCGCCATCCATTACGCGGCCCGCCGCAAACGGAACTCTGACCAAACCTGTTCAAGCGATTGGACCAGGTGATCCATATCCGCATCGGAATGCACCGGTGATGGCGTGATGCGGAGCCTTTCCGTTCCACGCGGTACAGTCGGATAGTTGATGGGCTGCACGTAAATCCCATGTTCATCCAACAGCGTGTCACTCAACTTCTTGCAGAGTGTCGGATCACCTACCATGACCGGCACGATATGGCTGAGATTGTCCAAATGCGGCACACCAATCGCGTTCAGGCGCTGGCGCAAGGTGCCAGCACGCTCATGCAGGCGTTTGCGTTCCTCATTGCTCTGCCGCAGGTGACGAATGGCCGCGCGCGCGCCAGCAGCAATGGCCGGCGGCAAGGCTGTTGAGAAAATAAAGCCAGAGGCAAAGGACCGCACAAAATCGCACATTGCCGTGCTGCCGGCGATGTAGCCACCAATCACGCCAAAGGCTTTCGCCAGCGTACCTTCAATGACCGTGACACGATCCGCGACACCATCACGTTGCGTAATGCCGCCGCCGCTTGGGCCATAAAGGCCAACAGCATGCACCTCATCACAATAGGTCATGGCACCATGCGCGTCGGCAACATCGCAGATATCGCTGATCGGCGCGATATCGCCATCCATGGAATAGACGCTTTCAAATGCGACCAATTTCGGTGCGGTCTTTGGAAGCTCCGAAAGAACCCGCCGCAAATCTGCAACATCATTATGCTTGAACAGCACGCGCTTGGCCTTGCTGTGGCGCATGCCCTCAATCATGGAGGCGTGGTTCATTTCGTCGGAGACGATGATGCAGCCAGGCAGCTTCGATCCTAAGGTAGAAAGAGATGCCCAATTCGACATATAGCCAGAATTGAAGAGCAGCGCCGATTCACGCCCATGCAGCGCGGCCAAATCCTGTTCAAGCAACACATGCTCATGATTAGTACCGGAAATATTACGCGTACCGCCTGCACCGGCGCCGCAGCGATCCAGCGCTTCATGCATGGCATGCAATACATCCGGATGCTGCCCCATACCGAGGTAGTCATTCGAACACCAAACAGTCACCTCACCACGAACACCCTTATCGTGCCGCGTTGCACGCGGGAATTCGCCGCGGCGCCGCTCAAGATCGGCAAATACCCGATACCTACCTTCGCGGCGAAGGCCATCAAGCTGACCCTGGAAAAATTCTTCGTAATTCATATTACATTCTCCTCGCCCAGAATGATTTTCCAGGTCTTGCGATTGCGCGAAGGTCGCTTCCGGACATGATCGCCGAAACAAGGCCCCTCGCCATGCCTTGGGTAGTCTGCTTCATGCGCCGTACCTAAGCGCATAATCCTCAAACTCCGACTGGATACCGCGCATATCCAACAGTCGCCCTGTGACAATGATTCCAGTTCGCATTGCCTCGGTTGCAGCAGCGCGTCGCAAATGCATGGTACCATCGACAAAATCGAGCGTGAGCCACCCTTCGGGCGCTCTGATAGAGCCCTTCAAGCTCTCGATGGAGCCAAACGCGCCGGCGGTGATGCGAACCAGAAGCGCGTCCAAAGGGCGCGTGTCAAAAGGGCCGCTCCTATCAGTGAACCAGGTCGCTGTTTGGGCTGGCGCAGGCTCATCTCGCAATCCCCAGCGCCAAAGTGTTTCAATAGGAAGCGGCAACATTAAGAACCAATGTTCGATCACAGCAAGCGACGCGATTGTGGCGATCAGCATGAAGCCGACCGCTTGATGGGCATCCGCACCATCCACAAAAGCCTTATGGAAAAGCCACGCGCTCAAGAGCGTGCCAAGCGTGATTGAAAATGGAAAAAGCAAATTCATGGGTCTGTGGGCAAAATAGCTGCTCATGTAGCGAAGATGCGCCGGCAGCAACGTCTCACCCGTATTGCGCACACCCAAATATAGGTTGAGCTTGGCACTAAGCCGCATGAGCCAAAGAATGCCATAGGTCATGAGGCCAATACGATTAGGTCCCTGCGCAAAAGCGATAATCAACAGGAAACCCAGGGCGAGGATCAGGATCTCGTGCCAGAGCACAACACGAGTCGCGGACCAAAAGCGTGGCAGCCCCGTAAGCTCAGACGGCAAAGCCTTACGATTGGGGCCAGTAATCAACCCGCCCAAAAAACTGATCTCTACTGCACCCCATATTGCCAAGGCAGCCAGGAAGGAAAGATAGGCACCGGCGGCGCTTACCTCCTCTGCGGCAAAATGAAGCGTGATCAGCCCGCCAAAAAGCAAGATTCCCGCGCAAGCAGCGAGTGCGACGCGCTGCTGCGCAAGTGCCGTGACCGCAAAGAGAATGGCACCCGTCGTCACCCACCAGAGGAAGATGGCGATCAGGGCAGCGGTCATGCTTTCTGGCATGGCGCTAAACTACCAAACCGGCGAAAGGCGAATTTCGCTAGGCAGCGGATGCTTCCTAGGCCGCCTGAAGAATAGCTTGGCAAAGGTAGTGGCCGCAGAAATACTAAGGCCAAGGTTACGCAGCTTGCCACCAATCCCACCTTGCCGGCGCGCATCGCTCATTTTTTCGGATATCTGCCAAAGCCGATCCATGTCTTTCATGAAGCCAGGCCCATCCACATCCAAGGTCACGGGGAATACCTGGCGGCAAATCTCCTCTGTGATCTTAAACACTTGGCGGTCATATTCGGTCGGCGTCATCCCCAACGCCTTATGAAATTCCGGACGCCCGTGGTCACGCACATACATGGTGGCGAAAACGGCAAGCTGAAAGAAACGGCACCAAAGGGCGTTTACGCCCGTCAGAAGCTTCGGGTTGGCGCGCATCAGCAGCGCGAAGGCCTCACCATGGCGAAATTCATCATTGCACCAGTTTTCGAACCACTGGAAAATCGGATGAAAGCGCAGTTCGGGATGGCGTTCGAATTGCCGGAAGATGGTGATGTAGCGGGCGTAGCCAATCTTCTCGCTCAGATAGGTAGCGTAGAAGATGAACTTCGGCTGGAAGTAGTGATACTTCTTCGCGCGCGTCAGGAAGCCGAGATCCACCCCAATGCCAAGATCCTTCAATGCGTCGTTGATGAACCCCGCATGGCGGCTTTCATCACGCGCCATGACTGAGAACAACTCCCGCATATCGGGATTCTTCACACGCTTCTTGATTTCTGCATAGAGCACGCAGCCAGAAAATTCCGCTGTCACGCTGCTGACGAGAAAGTCGACCAATTCCTTCTGCAAGCCCTCTGGCAGCTCATCCAGCCGAAAAGCATCGAATCGTTCATCGCGTACAAAGTGGCCTTTATTTGGGTCGCGATGGAATTCCTCCATCAAGCGGTCCCATTCGGCACGCACAGGCTCCACATCAATGGCATCCATTGCTGCAAAGTCGGTGGTATAAAAGCGAGGCGAAAGAGCGGTTTCGGTCAGCGCCAGTTCTGTCGTTTCACGCGACAGCTTTTCGCGCATCGGGTGGCTCACGGCGTTCATGCGGCCTCCTTCGGCTCAAAGCCCACGTGATAGAGTTCGGTGAGTTCAAGGATAGACCGGAACTGGGTCCAATACCGCTGGAAGAAACCTGCCCGAATGACGGTGGCAGATGTTTCAAAGCTATATTTTTCCCCAAAGGCCACCTGGGCTGGCGCGCCATGCACAATCACCTGATCACCGGGCCGAAGCACAACGTCTTCCGGCACCGCATAGGCGTGAAAGCTATCGAAGCTGCGTTCAATCTCGACGGTACAGGGTACGTCAAAACGTCTTCCCCGCCGCCCTTGGTCTTTCTGATTCATTTGCCTGCCTCATTTTTTTTGAAAAGAATATCCGCGAAGCTTTGCACGTTTGTCGCACCAAAGGCCCGCAGATCCGTCCAGCGCCCGCTTACCGGGTCTTCCAGAACAATCGCACCACCTTGCACAGCAGCCAGACGGAGCGGGCTTTCCATGCCAGGGTTTTGCAGTCTTCTTTCGCGCGCGAAGCCGCGCAGGGCGCCGCGCACAAAACCACCCTCACCAGGCGGGATTTCGCCAATCAATTGCCCGGTCGAGGCATCACGGATGGCGATACCGCCATCAACTCGATCACTAAACAGAATATCGCGCGCAAAGATTACCTCATTCACAGGCCGGCGATCCTGATGCTTGTCACCGGCACTCAGCACCACAAGGGCAAGAATGCCAGCAAGCAGCAACCCGAGCCCATAGCCCAGGTAATCTGCACGCGGCATTAGCGCCTTGGTTGCCATTTGCTTTCCCCTACGCCATCGCCGTCGCGCCACCGGGCACTTCAGCTTCCGGCCCTGCCATGCTCCGGCTGATGCCCGCCCCTGAAGTGCTTGCGACTGCACCGCCCAATATCTTCGCCACTTCCGCCACATTCGCTACACCACGAAGCATGGGCTTTGGCCTGCCAACACTCCATCCTGCGCAATGCGGCCACAGGGCAATCCAAGAAATTCTGTGGCTCGGCAGCAATTCCATCACAATGTCGCCATGGCCATCTTTGCGATTCCGCAAATTTGCACCCGCGATTGCCGCAAAGGGAATATTGATGGTGATCGGCAAGGCGACGCCAACGCGCAGCACCAAACGGCGTGATGTAATCGAATAGACGCTGGTTTTTGCCGTTACCTTCGCAAGCAGCACAAGTATGGCAATCGCGAGACTGCCCACCAGCATCAAGGTTACTGCCGAACCAATGGCGGTCACCATGGATGTACCCTGCAGGGCTGCATTCAAAAGATCCCAGCCAGCGAGGAAAAGGAAGTAAGCCATCACCCAGCGGATCAGGAAAACCCGCTGGGCGATTTCGGTCCAAGCAGGCGCCCCCTGCCACAGCAAGACCTCACCAGCCGGAAGCGTTTCCGGTAGGCCCGGTATCGGCTCCAGCCCATGTTCGGTCAGCCGTGAGGGGGCTGGCCTGTTCACAGGCATGGCTCGCTACGCTCTGGGGTGGCGTAGAAATGTCCACCACCAAAATATGCAGAGATGCGATCTTCCTCGAGCAAGGTGATCTGCTCTGGCTGCGCAACACTCGGCGCTGCGGCGAATTGCGCAGCGGTGACCGAGATTACTCGCGCCGTACCATCGTCGGTAAAAGTGCAGAGGAACATCGGCACCAGAACGCGCCGCCCATTGGACAGTTCAGTTTCCAGATAGCGCAGGATATATTCCGAGCGATCCACCCAAACATCAACTGTCGTTCCTGCAACCTCACCGTCCAGCGTAATCACAGGGCGGCCGCGGGGATCGGGATCTTCATGCGCGATATGCCAGCCTGGCGCAGCGCGAAGTGGAACGATCTTCGGCTTGTGATCATCAAACGCCAGATCAGGTTCATCAGCCCTGTCGGCATAGGCTGCGGGGCCGACACCATCCTTCATCGCATCCCCAGTCGGCACGAATGCTGTACCGGGGTAGGGAGCTTCTGGGATTAATTGAGCGCTGACATCGCGTTCTGGCCGCACACCCTGCACAACAGTGGCACCTTCCGGATAATGCAACCGAAAGACTTTCGGTGGAGGTGTTTCCGGAAAGCCATGCATGGTCGCGAAAGCCGGACGATCCGGCAGTTCATTGATCATTGGATAGCCTTCGCGCTTGTTCTCGCGGGTCAGATAATAGATCAAGCCGGCGAAGAATGCGAAGAAGATATAAAGCGAAATTGCAGCCGCATCCAAAAAGACCGGCGTTGCGGGTGTGGTCATGGCAATGCTCCATGTTGGTTTTGCAGCCCGGCAAGTGCCGGCCGGCCTGCATCACGTTGAGGTTCTTGGGAAACCGAATCAGTGGCCCGCAGTAATGGGCCAACAACTGCAAGCATCATGAACAACAGCATTATTTCGACGAGATAGACCCCGACATATCCGATACTTGGGGCATCAAGCCCGGCGCCAAGAATGCCCGCTGAGGCAAGGGAGGAAATGACATCTCGAATGACACCGCCAAGTGCGACAGCAACACCGCCAGCGGTTGCCGTCACCGCCCCCCAAACGCCAAGCGTCAGACCAATCTGCCCTTCCGGTGCAGCGCGCATGCAGCCGGTAAGCGTCGCATGCGCAAAAAGCCCAGCACCGAAGCCAATGGCCGCAGTGCCAGCAGCGAATACCATGGTTGATTCAAGCGGAGCCGCGAAGATCACCATGACAAAGCCGGAAATGCCCACGATGGCGCCCGCACTGGCGACGCGCTGTGCATGCATCCCCCGCGCAAGCAAAGGGGCGGCACGCAAAAAGCCTAAGACCGCGCCACTCGCAAACAGCGCCGTCAAGCCGGTTGTTGCACCCACGCTCAGCGCAAGGATCTGGCCGCCATAGGGTTCCAGCAGCACATCCTGCATGCCGAAGGCAGCTGTACCCAGTGCCGCGGCGAGCAAGCGCCGATCCCATGGCCCAGTCTTCCGCAAGAGCTTGAGACTTTGAAGAAAGTTCGGATCACCCGAGCCGCGACCAACTGTCAGTTCCGGCCGTCTTGGTTCCTGTTTCCAGGCGGCGATCAGATTAATCACAAGGGTCGCCGCCGCCATGCCCTGCACAAGTTGGATCAGCTTGACTTGCGAGAAATTCGCAAGAAAGGCACCAAAGGCAATTGCCGAAATCACCATGCCGATCAATTGCATCAGCGAAAGGATAGTGACGACGTTGGGTTGCGCCTCTCGCGGCACGATATCTGTCGCCAAGGCAAGCCCAACAGTCTGCACCGTATGCATGCCCGCCCCCACCATGAGGAAGGCAAGCCCCGCCGCTAGCTGCGCTACCCAAGGCGGTGCCCAGGTATCCCCCGAGAGAATGATGAGCGCAAATGGCATCATCGCAAGCCCACCGAACTGGATAATCGTGCCGAGCCAAAGATAGGGCACACGCCGCCAACCGAGAACCGAGCGATGCGAATCTGAACGAAATCCAATCAGGGCTCGCAGCGGTGCAAAAAGCAGTGGTAGCGCGACCATGATCGCGACCAAGCTCGCCGCCACACCCATTTCCACTATCATCACGCGATTGAGCGTGCCAACCATCAGCACCGCCGTCATGCCGCAGGAAATCTGAAATAGCGAAAGTCGTAATAGACGCTTGATCGGCAGTGGGCCGCTGCTGGCTTCGGCAAAGGGCAGCACATTCAGGCTGATCCCTGTCCAAAGCCGTGCCAAGCGGTCGTTTACCTCGCTCATTTCCGGATCAGCTCCAGCGCATGAGAAGTGTAAAAACCGCGAGAAATACGGCGATCCTGGCCGAGATTCCAGGACATGAGCTGTCGCTCACCCTTGATCCGCGCCTTGAGGCTGCGCTCCGCCACGGGTTCAATCGCCGGTGCTCGATCACCACGCGGAAAGGCGCGCCCTACAAAATGCATCGCTGCGAGCAAGGGTGTCTTTGGCGCAAAGGTCATCAGCATGGAACGACGAATACGCGGCGCCAAGGTCACCAGGCTCTGCACCATATCATCTGGATGATAGTGAATAAGGCTATCCATGGCGACAACGTGATCAAAAATGCCGAATTGGCCATCCAGCATGTCACCCACTTCATGGATGATACTACCTTCCGGTGCGAGTCCTTCGCTACGTTCCCGCGCAATCTTGACAAGCGAGGGCGAAACATCAATCGCCAGAACCTGCGCACCGCGCCGTGCCGCTTCAATGGCAAATGCGCCAGTGCCGCAGCCGGCATCCAGCAGACGCTTGCCGGTCAGATCAGCTGGCAGCCAGGACAGCAGCGTCTGGCGCATTTCGTCACGGCCGGCACGCACGGTTGCGCGAATGCCACTGACCGGCGCATCGGAGGTCAATCGCGCCCAGGCATCCGCGGCCGTACGATCGAAATAGGTTTCGATCTGGCTGCGACGGCTTTGATAGGTGGTGGTTTGCATCAGTCAAAGCCCAGCAAATCAAAGATCTCGCGATCTTTTAGCGGCGCCGCTTCCAGCCCATCAGCACCGGACCAGAGCGATTCAGCTAGGCGGATGTATTCAGCCTGTACCGCCTCAAGCTCTGGCGAACCTTCCATCTCAAACAGCGTCGCCTTTTTCAGGCGGGAACGGCGAATGACATCAAGATCTGGAAAATGAGCCAGGGTCTTCATACCGGTCGCCGTATTGAAGCGGTCAATCTGGTCAGTCCCTGCGCTGCGATTACAGATAACGCCGCCAAGCCGCACGGGGTAATTTTTTGACTTGGCTTTGATAGCCGCGATGATCCGGTTCATCGCGAAAATGCTGTCGAAGTCGTTGGCCGCAACGACCAAACCGCGTTCCGCATGCAGCAGGGGGGCCGCAAAACCGCCGCACACCACATCCCCCAGAACGTCGAAGATCACGACATCAGTATCATCCAGCAGATGATGTTCCTTGAGTAGCTTGACAGTCTGGCCAACCACATAGCCGCCGCAACCGGTGCCTGCCGGCGGACCACCGGCTTCCACGCACATCACACCATTATAGCCTTCAAAGACAAAATCCTCGGCGCGCAATTCCTCGGCGTGGAATTGTACCGATTCCAGTACGTCGATCACCGTTGGGATCAAGCGTTTGGTCAGGGTGAAGGTGCTGTCATGCTTTGGATCGCAGCCGATTTGCAGCACCTTCTTCCCGATTTTGGAAAAGGCGACAGACAGGTTTGACGAAGTCGTACTTTTGCCAATGCCGCCCTTGCCGTAGACAGCAAAGACCTTGGCTGTCGTGCCAGAGACGGCATCATCCATATGGACCTGTACGCTGCCCTCACCATCTCCCTGGCGGGGGCGTCCGGTCAGGCGGGGCGGCTCTCTCATCAACACGGTCATGCCGCGACTCCTTCACTGATGCCTTCGATACGATCTTCAAGCTCATCACCAGCTTGCCGAAGTGCGGCCAGAACATCGGCGCTGGGGTTCCAGTAACGACGTTCCTGCGCCTCGATCAGGCGATTGGCGATTTTGGCTGAAGCGGTTGGGTTCAAATGCGCCAAACGGTCGCGCATTTCCTTATCAAGCACATAGATATCTGCGATGCGTTCATAGACCCAAGGTGCAACATGGCCGGTGGTGGCGGACCAGCCCATGGTATTCGTCACATGCGCTTCAATTTCACGCACACCTTCATAGCCGTGTTTCAACAGCCCTTCATACCATTTCGGGTTAAGCGCACGCGTGCGGGTTTCAAGTGTGACCTGTTCGGACAATGTCCTGATCTTGCCCTCGCCACGAGTCTGATCGCTGATATAGATGGCGGAAGCGCGCCCCCCACGTGCAACCTGCACCGCACGACTGACGCCGCCCAACATATCGAAATACTGGTCAATGGTGGTCACACCCACTTCAACACTATCCAGATTCTGATAGGTAATTTCCACACTCGCCAAAACCTGCTGCAAAACCTTATCGGCGCGTTCCGGCTTGCCATCCAGGCCATAGGCGAAGCCTTTGCGCCGAACGAAGCTGGTGGCTAATTCATCTTCATCATTCCAGGCGCTGTCATGGATCATGGAATTCACATGCGCACCATAGGTGCCATCGGTATTGCCAAAGACGCGCAGCGCCGCCTGTTCCATGCTGCCGCCATGTTGCGCGATATGTTGCAGCGCATGTTTGCGGATGAAGTTCTGCTCCGCGGGTTCCTCTGCTTGCGCTGCAAGCAGTGCGGCCTCCGCGAGCAGTTTCATTTGCAGCGGCAAAAGATCACGGAAAATGCCTGATAGCGTCATCACCACATCAATGCGCGGGCGGCCCAATTCGGCCAAGGGCACCAGCGCGGCGCCGGCCAGGCGGCCATAGCTGTCATAACGTGGCCGGGCGCCCATGAGCGCAAGCGCCTGAGCAATCGGCCCGCCTTCGGTTTTCAGATTATCCGTGCCCCACAGCACCATCGCCACGGTTTCGGGCACGGCATTGCCCTCAGCCAAATGGCGTTCCAGCAAGCGGCCGGCCTGGCGCATGCCATCCTGGACGGCGAAGGCACTCGGTAGCTTGAAGGGATCAAAGCCATGCAGGTTCCGGCCTGTCGGCAAGACATCCATGCTGCGCAGCAAGTCACCACCAGGTGCGGGCATGATATAGCGGCCTTCCAAGGCGCGCAGGATGGAGGGGATTTCGTGATCTTCCGCCAGAAGCGCATCATAACGCGCCTTGGCGCCAGCTTCGGTGACACCGGCGGCACTCAGCATCTCAGCGCGCTGATCGGCATTTGGCGGTTCGCCCACCACATGCATGCCATGCGGGATCAGCGTATATTCCAATTCCAGCAAACCGGCGCTGAGCTTCACAATCTCTGGCGCGGGATCAGCCCAGACAGGTTCTTCCGTCGCTAAATCCACCGCACTTGCCTGCGCCTGGATCAAGCCGGCCAGGGCCGCGCGCTGGTTCGGATCAGCATCAGGATCAAGCGCGCGCCAGCGATCAATCGAAGCCTTCAGGTCAAGCAAACCGCGATAAAGCCCCGCGGAAGCAATCGGTGGCGTCAAATAGCTGATCAACGTCGCCCCAGCGCGGCGCTTGGCCAACATGCCTTCAGACGGGTTGTTCGATGCATAGAGGTAGAAATTCGGCAAATCACCAATCAGCCGATCCGGCCAGCATTGCGCGGACATGCCAGCTTGTTTGCCTGGCATAAACTCCAGCGCGCCATGCGTGCCGAAATGCAGTACGGCATCCGCACCAAAATCCTGCCTGATCCATTGATAGAAGGCGCTGAAGGCATGAGTCGGCGCAAAATCCCGCTCAAACAACAGACGCATCGGGTCGCCCTCATACCCAAAGCCCGGCTGGATGCCGACAAAGACGTTATCGAGCTGAACACCAAGGATGAAGATATCCCGACCATCGGTCTGAATACGCCCGGGCGTGGGGCCCCAGCTTTTCTCAATTTCGGCAAGCCATGGCGTACGGCGCATATGCTGATCAGCGGAAACCCGCGCCGCGAGATTGGCAGTGGTGCCGTATCTGTAACGATTGCCGTTGATCACCATCTCCCGCAGAACATCGGCACTTTCTGGCAGTTCTACGCGATAGCCCGCTGCCTTCATGGCCTTCAAAGTGTTAAACAGCGAGGGAAAGACGCCGAGATACGCCGCCGTACCGGTCGTCCCGGCATTGGGCGGGAAATTGAACAAGACGGTCGCGATCTTGCGTTCTGCACGCTCTGTCCGGCGCAAGGCCACCAGACGCGCGATACGATCGGCAAGTGTAGCTGCCCGTTCCGGATGCGGCACCATATCGCGCGCACAGGAAACACCATCACAACCGGCACAACGTTCATTGGCATCACCGCCCGCACCACAGCGGCCACCAAAAGTCATGGGCCAAATGCCGCCATCCAATTCAGGAATGGCCACCATCATAGTCGCTTCCACGGGCAAGAGACCGCGCGCATTGCCGGCCCATTGCTTCATGGTTTGGAATTCAAGCGGATGCGCGGCGATATAAGGCACGTCCAGCTTGGCGAGCGCCGCTTCCGCCGCGCGGGCATCGTTATAGGCTGGGCCACCAACCAGCGAAAAACCAGTCAGGGACACCAGCGCATCAATCGCTGGCGCGCCATCTTTGGTGAAGAACGCGTCCATCGCGGGGCGGCCATCCAGCCCCGCAGCAAAGGCGGGAATGACATTAAGCCCACGCGCTTCCAGCGCTTCGATCATGCCATCATAATGCTTGGCATTGCCCGCCAGCACATAGGATCGCAGCAGCAACAACCCAACCGTACCGCGTGAACCTGGCCGCGGCAGGGCAGCGAGGTTTTCGCCAATGCGACCCTTCATACGCGGGTGATAAAGCCCGGTTTCAGGATATTCGATAGGGGCAGCGACCGAGAGCTTCTGCTTGCCCTTCGCATAACGCTGCACCAGCAGCGCCACCATATTTGCAAGATTATCCGCCGATCCCGCCAGCCAATATTGCAGCGTCAGGAAATAAGCGCGCAGATCCTGCGCGGTGCCAGGGATGAAACGCAGCAGCTTCGGCAATTCGCGCAACATGCGCATTTGGCCCTTGCCGCTGGCGCCATTGCCGTCCTTCTTGCCGCGCAAGCGCTTCAGCAAGCCCATCAAGCCCTTGGCTTCAGCCGACATGTCAAGCCGGCCCATGCGGGTCAGGCGCGTGATCTCGGGCGCTGAAAGGCAGCACACCAGCGCATCACAATCCAGGCGCCGTGCCGCGATAGCATCCTGCACCAGGCGGAAATGATCTTCCAGGAACAGCATGCCGGCAATGATGATATCGGCGCCTGCGATGTCGGTATGGCAAGCCGCCAAGGCCGCCTCATCGCCCGCGAATTCATCCGCGGCATGCAGGGTCAATTCCAACCCAGGGATTTGCTGGCGCAGGATCGCACGCGCCTTATCCACCGCGCCACCGAAATGGCTATCCATCGTCACAATGACGATGCGGGGTGCTGATGCCTCAGCGGGAGAAATGGGCTTTGGCATCGTAAAGCGTCTCAAGGGTGATGACGGCAATGCCGCGTTCTTCGGCGAATCTTTCGGTATTCCGGCGCGCCTTGCCGCGCACGAAGAAGGGGATCTTGCGCAACTCCGCCTCGGCCTCATGCGCCCAACTCGCGGGGCCAACGGCAACCGGCACGCTATGTGTTTCCACTTGCGGGCCATGGCCCAGATGGGAAGGGGCCACACCGTCACGGAATTCGAAATCTTCGCGGAACATGCCAAGCAGATGTTCCTCAAGCCCCATCATGAGCGGATGGACCCAGGTATCGAAGATCACATTGGCGCCTTCAAACCCCATCTGCGGCGCATAGCGCGCAGGGAAATCCTGCACATGCACAGGGGCTGAGATCACCGCACAGGGAACGCCAAGCTTCTTCGCAATATGGCGTTCCATCTGCGTGCCCAACACCAATTCGGGTTGCAGGGCGGCGATGCGTTCTTCGACTTCCAGATAATCATCGGAAATCAGTGCCTCACAGCCATAATTCTCCGCGGCTGCACGAATTTCACGACCAAATTCGCGGCTGTAAGTGCCTAGGCCAACAACGACAAAGCCCAGTTCTTCCTGCGCGATACGCGCCGCCGCCATGGCGTGGGCGGCATCGCCAAAGATGAAAACCCGCTTGCCGGTCAGGTAATTCGAATCGACCGAACGCGCATACCAGGGCAAACGCAACGCAGCGCCGCCATCGGCTTCAGGCGCCGGCAGTCCCGCAAGCGCTGCCACTTCCGCCATGAAATCGCGCGTCGCACCCACACCAATCGGCACCATGCGCGTGAAGGGCTGGCCCAAATGGCGCTGCAAATACCCGGCTGCGACTTGCGCAATTTCGGGATAGAGCACGACATTGAAATCAGCCTCATGCAGGCGCGTCAGGTCTGTCGGCGTGGCGCCCATCGGCGCAGTGACGACCACCTCGACGCCCATACTGTTCAGCAGCTTGGTGATTTCGGCCACATCATCGCGATGCCGGAAGCCGAGCGCCGTCGGCCCGAGAATATTGCAGCGCGGGGTGCGCGCGGTATCACGTGGTGTGCGCGGTTGCGCCGGCCCGGCAAAGGCGCGTACCAGGCGATAAAACGTCTCCGCCGCGCCCCAATTTTCCTTGCGCTGATAGGCGGGCAATTCAAGCGGCACGACAGGCACCGGCAAGCCAAGCGTTTTGGCCAATCCGCCCGGATCATCCTGAATCAACTCTGCCGTGCAGGAAGCGCCGACCAGCATGGCTTCCGGTTGGAAGCGGGCATAGGCATCGCGTGCCGCTTCCATGAAAAGCTCCGCCGTATCGCCGCCCAAATCACGCGCCTGGAAAGTGGTCCATGTCACTGGTGGGCGCTTTTCCCGCCTTTCGATCATGGTGAAGAGCAAATCCGCATAGGTGTCGCCCTGCGGCGCATGCAGCACGTAATGCACGCCCTGCATGGCTGTGGCGATGCGCATCGCCCCCACATGCGGCGGCCCTTCATAGGTCCAGACAGCAAGCTGCATGGCTAGACCTTCAGCTTTTCGCGCCGGACCAAAGGCCGCGCAAAAAGTCCTGCAAGGTCACCCGCCTGTTCATATCCCTGGATCGGCGAGAAGACGAGTTCAATCGACCATTTGGTGGTCAGCCCCTCGGCTTCCAAAGGATTGGCCAAGCCAAGGCCGCACACCGTCATGTCCGGCCGCGCTTCCCGGCAGCGATCCAATTGCCGATCCACATGCTGGCCTTCCACCAGCTTTGCCGCAGCCGGCAGCAGCGCCAATTCATGCGCCAGATGCTGCCGATGCAGATAAGGCGTGCCGATTTCAATCGGCTTCATGCCCAATTCGCGTGACAGGAAGCGCGCCAAAGGCAGTTCAAGCTGCGAATCGGGGAAGAAGAAAATGCTCTTACCATCAAGCGTGGCACGATGATTCGCGAGGGCAGCACGGGCACGTTCACGGCCCTGCGCGGTGGCTTGCGCGAAGCGTTCTTCACCAATACCCCAAACCTCGGCCGCCGCACGCAGCCAGGCGGTGGTACCTTCCTCGCCCAAGGGAAAGGGTGCCGGGATGTGGCGCGCACCACGTGCTTCCAAGGCGCGCGCCGTGCCGGCAAGGAATGGCTGCGCGAGCAGAAAGCGTGTCCCTTGACCCACTGCCGGCAATTCCGATGCGCGGCGTGATGGCAAGAAACGTACTGGCCCAACACCAAGGGCGGCGAAAAGCCGGATGAATTGGTCTTCCACTACCTCGGCCAGCGCGCCCACCACCAGCAGGGACCGCGCCGTGCCAGGCTCAGCCGGCATTTCCGGCACCAGCGCGGCAAGGCAAGCATCCTCACCTTCCGTGAAGGTGGTTTCAATGCCGCTGCCTGAATAGTTCAACACGCGCACGCCGGGTGAGAAGCGTTGCGAAAGCCGCTGTGCAGCGCGGGAAAGATCAAGCTTGATCACTTCCGAAGGGCAGGACCCCACCAGAAACAACATGCGGATATCGGGACGGCGCTGAATCAGCCGCGTCACCACGCGATCCAATTCCTCATTCGCATCCGCCAGGCCCGCCAGATCGCGTTCTTCAATGATGGCGGTCGCGAATCGCGGCTCGGCGAAAATCATCACGCCGGCAGCGGATTGCAGCAGATGCGCGCAGGTGCGGCTGCCCACTACCAGGAAAAACGCGTCCTGGATTTTGCGATGCAGCCAGACAATACCGGTCAGGCCACAGAAAACTTCGCGCTGACCACGTTCACGCAGAATGGGCGTATCGGCGCAACCACCGGCACCGGTCGCCATGCCTTCGGGCTCTCGTGGAGCGCCGGGATGGGTCATGTCATTTGGCCTGCGTTGCCGCCGCGCCAGCCGGTTTCTTCGCGGCGGGCGGCGCGCAGCTTCATCAGGAATTGTGCGGCATTCACGACATAGGCAGCATATGCAGCCAGCGCCAGCATCATCTGCCCGCGGCCATCACCAATGCCAAGCACCAGCACCAGCAGATAGGCCGTGTGCAGCGCCAGCACCAACATGCTGAAAACATCTTCCCAGAAGAAGGCCGGCGCGAAGAGCCAACGGCCAAACACCACCTTTTCCCAAATGGAACCCGTCACCATGATCAGATAAAGGATGGCGGTTTTTGCGATGATCGAAATCGTTGCCGCGATGTAACCCTCACCGGTCGCGAGGTAATTCAGCACCAAGCCAAGGCTCACCAGAAAGACCAGAAATTGCACCGGGGCCAGAATGCCTTGCACCAGGGTCCAGGGGGTTGAATCCCGCCGCCGACGCTCATCCGGGGTGTAGAGAGTGGTCGCCACCCCCCGCCTGACGCCGACCTGGCGCTTGCCGCCGCGACCTGTGGCGGCATTCCAGGGGCAGGCGTCCAAGGCCTTGAAAATACCGGTAAAGCGGTCTGCTGTCAGCATTTCTTGACACCCCCAGAGATTGAAGCGAGTCGGGCGGCCCAGCTTGGGGCAGCGCCAGCCAAGGGCCTCATCCGGCCTGTTTCGGCCAGTTTTCCTTGGATTTCGGTGACGCACAGGGTCATGTGGACCCCCTTCCCAGTCTTCTACGTTTTCAAAGCTACCGGGCCTCAGGGGCGAGTGTCAAGAAAGATTGACGTATTTTATAATTGACAGTAACCGCCCCTCAGGATGAAGCTACCCACTCAAAGGGGGTCACCATGAAGCCGAGCACGGATGAGGAGCGACAGTCCCAAGCGGAATATGTGGAAGCCGATCGCGGTTTCACGTTATATTCCCGGTCGGACATGGCAGACCCAGACCCCGATCACAGGGACGGGCCCGCTACGATGGATTGGCGCCCAGCCTCTCGGGACCGGGCCCTTCCCTTGAAGCGGGTGATCGAGACCGAGGTAATTCCTCGACTCGTGCTTGCACAGCGCGTGCTGAACAATCCGGGGCATGAGCCCGACCAGACTCATCCTGCTGCGCCGACCGCAGAAGATGTCGAAGCTTTCGCGGCCCTGGCGCGACTCGGCAATACCGACAATGCGCTCACTTTTATTGATGCTTTTTGCGCGCGCGGCCTGCCGCTGACGCAGGTTTATCTTGGCTTGCTCGCGCCCACAGCGCGGCTTCTTGGCACGTGCTGGGAAGATGATGTTTGCGATTTTACGGAAGTCACCATCGGGCTGCGCTGTCTGCATGGCGTCTGCCATGCGCTTGAACCGCGCTTCGCGCCGCTGGCCCCGAATGGTCGATCAGGCCGAAGAATTCTGCTGGCCCCCGCCCCAGGTGAACAGCACGGTTTTGGCCTGACCATGGTGGAACAATTCTTCCGCCGCGCCGGTTGGGAAACCTGGATTGATGGCGGCGCTGATAGCGATGCGCTGATCGCCATGGTCGCCGAAAAGCATTTCGGCCTGATCGGGTTTTCCATCGGTGGTGAAACGCATATCGAAGCGCTCGCCAAGCTTATTCATGATACCCGCCGTGCATCGCGCAATGCCGATCTGGGCATTCTGGTGGGTGGCCCTTTGCTGTTGCAGGAACCGCTGCTGGTGAAGCGCCTTGGCGCCGAGGCCACGGCGCGGGATGCAGAAGAAGCCGTGCTTCAAGCCGAGGCCTTGCTGGCCTTACAAGGACGAGGAAGTGAGGGATTGCCGAGCTAAGGGCCCCGGCAATGCGACCGCAAGCGTCGCCTCCCCTTGATTTCCTTCGGCGCCGTGAAGAACAGGCGTCGTTCGTTCCAGAAGGTTGCCCATTTCCGTGAAGACGTTCCTCGCCCCTCGCAACTCGCTCGGAGATTTGGATGCTGATGCCGCGGCCTCATTGGTCTCGGCGGCAGCGGATATGGCTTTGGTTGTGGATGAACAGGGCGTCATTCGCGATATTGCTTTCAGCAATCCGGAATTATCCAAGGCTTTGGGCGGGCATCAGGCGTGGCTCGGTCGCCCTTGGGCGGAAACCGTCACCACGGAAAGCCGGCCCAAGGTTGAAGCGCTCTTGAGCGGTGCGCCGAGCGAATCGAAGTGGCGCAACATCAATCAAGTTGCCGAAGGTGGCGAAGCCGTACCGCTGCTTTTTGCGGCCGTTCCCTTGCAGCGTGGGAATCGGCGCGTTGTCTTTGGCCGCGACCTCAGCGCGCAATCGCGCCTGCAACAAAGATTGCTGGAAACCCAGCAATCCATGGAACGTGATTACGCGAAGCTCCGGCAGGCGGAAACGCGCTATCGGCTGCTGTTCCAGCTTTCTGCCGATGCGACGCTGATTGTGGATGGCGCAACGGGGCGCGTGACAGAAGCGAACCCGGCCGCTGAGCAGCTTTTCGGCCGGCATTCCCGCCGCGTGATTGGCCGCCCCTTGATGGATGCCTTCAGCACGGAAAGCCGCCAGGCCGTTCAATCCCTGCTGGCTTCCGTGCGCATTGCGGGCCGCGGCGATGAAGTAGGCGCGCAGCTTGCTGATTCTGGCCGCGAAGTAACCATCGCTGCAACCAGCTTTCGGCAGGATGGCGCTTCAGTGCTGCTGGTACGGCTTTCCTTGCCAGCTGGCGATCAACCAGCCGGGCTTTCCACCGCCAAGGCACAAATGCTGAAAGTGGCGGAGAATTTGCCCGATGCCTTTGTGGTAACGGATCAGAATGGCCTGGTGATTTCCGCCAATGGCGCCTTTCTAGACCTGGCTGAGCTGGGTTCGGAAGAACAGGTGCGCGGCGAATCGCTGGAACGCTGGCTGGGCGGCCAGGGCATCGAAATTGAAGTATTACTCTCCAACCTTCGCAATCGCGGTACGGTCCGGCTTTACACCACCACGCTGCGCGGTGCGATGGGCGCGCGGGTTGAGGTGGAAATCTCCGCCGTTACCGTCACGCATGGCGGGCAAGAGGTTTTCGGCTTTTCGATTCGCGATATCGGCGCGCGCGTGGCGGAACCACGCCAGACCGGCGCGCATGCCACGCGTTCTGTTGAACAGCTCACGGAATTGATCGGGCGCGTGCCGCTCAAGGACCTTGTGCGCGATGCGACGGATGCCATTGAGCGCCTGTGCATCGAAGCCGCCTTGCAGCTTTCCGGCGATAATCGCGCCTCGGCGGCGGAAATGCTGGGGCTGAGCAGGCAGAGTCTTTATGTGAAATTACATCGCTACGGGCTTGGCGATCTTGGCGCTGACAGCGCCGAGCAAGGGTAAGGCAGCGCGATGGCGGCCCCCGTTGCATCAGCGGCGACCGCCCCTGCCTCGCGGCTGAAGCCATCCGCGGTGCTGGAATTATTGAAGCCCATCACCTGGTTCCCACCCATGTGGGCCTTTGGCTGCGGCGTTGCTTCCGCCCATGGCGGCTTTGCGGAGCATTGGCCTTTGGCATTGCTTGGCGTGGTGCTGGCTGGCCCCTTGGTTTGCGCCATGAGTCAGGCGGCGAATGATTGGTATGATCGCCATGTGGATGCGATCAATGAACCGCATCGCCCGATTCCATCAGGGCGGATTCCCGGTCGCTGGGGTTTGTATATTGCGCTGTTCTGGACTGGGCTTTCGCTATTGGCAGCGCTGCCGCTCAGCACTTGGGGCATGGGTGCGACAATCATCGCCATTGCCCTCGCCTGGGCCTATAGCGCGCCGCCCTTTCGGCTGAAGGCGAATGGCTGGTGGGGCAATCTCGCCTGTGGTTTGGCCTATGAAACCCTGCCCTGGATCACAGCGGCAGCGATCATGTCTGGCGGTGCGCCGGATTGGCGCGTGCTGCTGGTGGCACTGCTCTATGGCCTTGGCGCGCATGGCATCATGACGCTGAATGACTTCAAGGCAATCGAGGGTGATCGCCGTATGGGCGTTTTGTCTTTGCCCGTGCAATTGGGCGCGGAACGCGCCGGCTTGGTCGCCTGTATTTTCATGGCGGTGCCACAGGTTTTGGTGGTAGTGCTTCTCGCGGCTTGGGACGCGCCCTGGCATGCGGTGGCGGTTGCGCTTTCCCTGCTGATTCAGCTTGGCCTGATGCGGCGCATGTTGCGCGATCCGCGTGCGCTTGCCCCTTGGTATAATGGCACGGGCGTTCTGCTTTACGTGATTGGCATGCTGATCAGCGCCTTTGCTCTGGCCGCTTTGACAGGAGGCTCGGCATGACCCCCGCCCCGCTTGGCTGGCTTGGCATTATCCGTCTGGGTTTGGTGCAAACCGCGCTCGGCGCCATCGTGGTGCTGACAACCTCCGCCCTCAATCGTGTGATGGTAGTGGAACTTGCCTTGCCCGCCACGCTGCCGGGGATTTTGGTTGGGCTGCATTATGCGCTGCAAATGCTGCGCCCGCGCATGGGTTATGGGTCCGATATGGGTGGGCGGCGTACGCCCTGGATCATTGGTGGCATGGCGGTGCTGGCGCTTGGCGGTGTTTTGGCCGCGGCTGGCACGGCACTGATGGCGGAATCGCTTTGGGCTGGCATTGCGCTGGCTGTCTTGGCGTTTTTGCTGATTGGCGCCGGCGTTGGCGCGGCTGGCACATCACTGCTGGTCTTGCTCGCGGCACGCACCGCACCAGCACGGCGCGCTGCGGCGGCATCTCTGGTTTGGATCATGATGATCGCGGGCTTTGTGATCACCACTGCGATTGCGGGGCGGCTGCTTGATCCCTATTCGCCCATGCGGCTTGTTGCAGTTGCTGCCGGCGTTTCCGCAATTGCCTTTACGCTGGCGACCCTCGCCGTTTGGGGCATGGAAGGCCCACGCGCCGCGCGCCCGGAAGCAGGCGATGCCGCGAAGCCACCCTTCCGTCAGGCTTTGCGCGAGGTTTGGGCGGAACCCGAGGCACGGCGCTTCACCATTTTTATCTTCGTTTCCATGTTGGCCTATAGTGCGCAGGATTTGATCCTGGAGCCTTTCGCCGGCGCCGTCTTCAATCGCAGCCTGGGTGAGACCACGCGCATTTCATCGCTGCAACATGCGGGCGTGTTGGTTGGCATGATTGCGATTGCGCTGATTGGCAGTGCACGTGGCGGGCGCTGGGCGGGGACGCTCCGCTTCTGGACCATTGCGGGATGCCTGGCCTCTGCTGCCATGATGCTGGCGCTTTCCGTGGCGGGGCAATTCGGCGCGGCCTGGCCGCTCAAGACCAGTTTCTTCGCGCTTGGTGTCGCAAATGGCGTTTTCGCGGCGGCCGCCATTGCTTCCATGATGCAAATGGTCGCGCGCGGGCATGAATCGCGCGAAGGCACGCGCATGGGGCTTTGGGGCGCGGCGCAAGCCGTCGCTTTCGGGCTTGGCGGGTTGGCCGGTGCGGCGGCGGTGGATGTGGCGCGGTTTGCGCTTGGCCATGTTGAAGCGGCCTATGCGGCAGTTTTCATTCTGGATGCGGCGCTGTTCATCGCGGCAGCGATGCTGGCAGCGCGTATCAATCGCCCAAAAATCAGCAAGACCGGTGGCTTTGGCCCAATGGTACCGGCAAGGTAAGGGGAAATGGCCATGCAAACATATGACGTGATCGTGGTGGGCGGCGGGCCATCCGGCGCCACCGCTGCCGATGATCTGGCACGCCGCGGCCGTTCTGTGCTGCTACTGGATCGCGCGGGCCGCATCAAACCCTGTGGCGGTGCGATTCCGCCGCGTCTGATCCGCGATTTCGCGATTCCGGATGAACTGCTGGTGGCAAAAATCAATTCCGCCCGCATGGTCGCCCCCAGCGCGAAATCCGTGGATATGCCGATTGATGGTGGCTTTGTCGGCATGGTGGATCGTGAGGATTTCGACGAATGGCTGCGCGAACGTGCCGCGCATGCCGGTGCGGAACGCCAGACCGGCACTTATGAAAAAATCACGCGCGATGCCGATGGCACGGCCATTGTCCATTGGGAAACAAAGGATGGTACTGCAGGTTCAGCGCGCGCGCGCCTGGTGATTGGCGCCGATGGCGCGCGTTCCCAGGTGGCGAAGCAGGAAGTGCCGGGCGGCGAAAAGGTGCGCTGCGTTTTCGCCTATCATGAGATTGTGCGCTCACCACCCAATGGCGGGTCCGCGGATTTCGATGCCAAGCGCTGCGATGTCTATTATCAGGGCAAGCGTTCGCCCGATTTCTACGCCTGGATCTTCCCGCATGGCGACACGACCAGTATCGGCACCGGTTCCATGCAAAAGGGCTTTTCGCTGCGTGGTTCGGTTGCTGAACTCCGCCGCGATATTGGCCTTACCAATGCCGAGACCATTCGCCGCGAAGGCGCGCCCATTCCGCTGAAGCCGCTCAAGCGCTGGGATAATGGGCGCGATGTGATCCTGGCCGGTGATGCGGCTGGCGTGGTGGCGCCCGCTTCCGGTGAGGGCATCTATTACGCCATGTATGGCGGCAGGTTGGCCGCTGATGCCGCTGAGGAATGCCTGAAGACCGGCGATGCACGCGCGCTTGCCGGTGCGCGCAAGCGCTTCATGAAGGCGCATGGGCGCGTTTTCTGGGTGCTCGGCATCATGCAGTATTTCTGGTATTCATCGGATAAAAGGCGGGAGAAGTTTGTCTCCATCTGCGCCGATAAGGATGTGCAGCGCCTTACTTGGGAATCCTACATGAACAAGGAATTGGTCCGCCGCGATCCCCTTGCGCATGTGCGGATTTTCTTCAAGGATTTGGCGCATCTCTTTGGTCTCGCAAGGGCCTAGGGGCAAAACGAGAAACAAGGTTATCGAGGAATGGCGTCTCAGCCCATGCGCATTGGTACGCGCGGTTCTCCGCTGGCACTTTGGCAAACGCGACATTTCGCTTCAGTTGCGCGCGCGGCGATCCCCGCGCTTGCTGAAGATGGCGCGCTGGAAGAACACATCATCGCGACATCGGGCGACAAGGTGCAGGATAAGCGCCTGGCCGATATTGGCGGCAAGGGGCTTTTCGCCAAGGAAATCCATGAAGCGCTGGCCGATCGGCGGATTGATGTCGCGGTGCATAGCCTCAAGGATCTGGAAACCGAATTGCCGCCGGGCATTGTGCTGGCTTGCGTTTTGGAACGGGAAGACCCACGCGATGCGCTGATTCTGGGCGCAGGCTGCGGCGCGGCGACGGCGGATGATCCGCTGTCTCCCCTGCCGCAAGGTGCCCTGGTCGGCACGGCTTCCGTGCGCCGGCAGGCGCAATTGCTGCATCGCCGGCCTGATCTCCGCGTAGATATCATTCGCGGCAATGTGCAAACGCGGCTTGGGCGAGTCGCGGCAGGGGATTTTACCTGCTCCCTGCTGGCGCTTGCAGGTTTGAAGCGCCTTGGCATGGCGGATCGCGCGCAAGTGGTGCTGGAAGCCGATGCCATGCTGCCTGCTGCCTGCCAGGGCATTGTTGGCATCACGGCGCGTGCGGATGATGCGGCCACGCTGGCGCTGCTCGCGCGCATTGAACACGCGCCAAGCCGGCTGATGGCAGATGCCGAACGCGCCTTGCTCGGCGCGCTGGATGGGTCCTGCCGCACGCCGATTGGGGCGCATGCTACGCTTCTGCCTGATGGGCGGCTTCGTCTGCACGGGCTTGTTGCGCGCGCCGATGGCAGTTTCCTCAGGCGCAATATGGGGGAAGCTGCAGCGAAGGATGGCCCACAGCTTGGCCGCGATCTGGCCGCTGCCCTAAAGCGCGAAAGTCCCGCGGATATTTTTGGGTAATCGCTTAAGGCACCCGCCGCGAATCCCGCCACATCACAACCCCCACCACCAGCGCCGGCAAGCCGCACAGCACAAAGCCAATGCCATGGCTATTGGTCACGGCAAGCTGCGCGGCATAGATCACCGGCAGGATGAAGGCGCCAACCTGCCCGAAGGAAAGTACACCACCTGTCGCCGCCCCGCGCATGCCAGGCGGTGCCAACCGCGCTGCCTCAGACAGCAACACACCATGCCAGGACATGGCCGTGGCGCTCATCACGGTCGCGATGGCTGCGATCAGCAAGGGGTGCCAATCCGTGGCATATAGGCTCATCAATACGGCGCTGGCGGCCATGCCAAGCGAAAGCCCCGCCATGACGCGGCGCGGTGCAACGCGGCCACTACTCAACCAGCCCCAAAAAATACGCATCGGCACCGCGATTACCATGGCAATCGCAAACATCAGCCCTGCCGCCGCCAAATCGTAATTCAACGCTGTCAGATAAAGCACGTAATAGCTGGTAAAGGCGGTTTGCAGCCCGTTAAAGGCGAAGCAGGCCATGGATAATTCGCGCAAATCCCTGGCGCGCAATACGGATGTCAGCGTGGTGCGGAAATCTGAAAAATGAAAACTACGACTTGGCACGCGATCCGAATCAAATTCACCACGCAGCGGCTCAAGCATCGCTGCAAACAAAAAACACGCGGCGGCCGTGACCAGCAAAGCCCCACTCCACCCCCAATACCCGGTCATAAGGGGGCCAAGCAGCCCGGCTAGCAAAAGCCCTGCGGGCACCGCTGTCTGTTTAACTGAAAACACCAAGGGCGCCTGCTTCGGCGGTGAATAACGCCCAAGCAAATGCGAACTGGCGGGCGTGGAAGTTGCCGCACCGCCACCGCCGATGATCGCGGAGATCAGAAAGAACACCAGCGGCCCCGCCGCCGCCAAGGCCATGCCAAGTGCCAGAAACACCAGCGCCACCTGGCTCATCCGCAGCGCCCCATAGCGGATGATGAAACTGCCGCAGCCAAGCTGGAACACCAGCGAAGCCAGCGCCGCCGCGCCGACATAAACACCGACCAAGGCCGGGTCTATGTGCAAATCCTCGATAATTGCGGGCGCGATGACAAGCGGCAGGGTGCGACCAATGGAAGCAAAGGTCTGCTGCACGAACATGGCGCCAAGCGCCAAATACAAAAGCCTCTTCGCCGTATCCGCTACCATGAAAAACAGACTGACCCCGCAAAGATACGCGAGCCTAGGCGCGTTTTGCGGCGGGCGAAAGATGCGCCGGAAAGCCTAGCCATCATCCTCCGCATAGGGGTTGCGCGGGGATCGCAATTGCAGCCGGATCGGCACGCCCGGCATGGTAAAATGCTCACGGAAGGAATTCACCAGATAGCGCCGGTAATCCTCGGGCAGCACATCGGCGCGCGTGCCGAAAATCACCATGGTGGGCGGGCGCGCTTTTGGCATGGTCGCGTAGCGCAGTTTTATCCGCTTACCATCCACCAAAGGCGGCTGATGCCGCGCCAACGCCGCTTCAAACCAGCGATTGACCTCCCCGGTCGGGATGCGGCGGTTCCACAGCGCATAGGCCGCGCGCACTGCGGGCATCAGCTTTTCCACCCCGCGCCCGGTCGCCGCCGAAAGCGGCACCACCGGCACGCCCTTCGATTGAGCAAGCGATGTCATCAGCGCGTCTTCCACGCGCCGGCGCGCCGCATTGCGGTCTTCCACCGCATCCCATTTATTGAGTGCGATCACCAAGGCGCGGCCTTCGCGTTCCGCAAGGCGGGCAATGCGCAAATCCTGTTCATCCATGCCAAGCAGGGCATCCAAAACCAGCACCACCACTTCCGCTTCCTTGAGCGCGGCAAGGGAGGAAGCGACCGACATCTGCTCCAGCGTTTCCTGCACCCG
>Ga0315900_10001360_pt1 | contig 38927 bp, 36 predicted proteins | sample LakEriMetagenome_FD_203521 | JGI IMG/M metagenome (GOLD analysis project Ga0315900, IMG submission 203521) | Freshwater fungal communities from buoy surface, Lake Erie, Ohio, United States - Buoy 12 MA114 | ecosystem: Environmental > Aquatic > Freshwater > Lake > Lake biofilm | place: USA: Lake...
CTTCCGGCGGGGCTGGTGCTCTTCGGCCTCTCGCTGCTGCTCGGCGACTGGGTGTGGGAGGCGATGGTGCTCTTTCCCTTCCTCATGGTCCTGTCGCTCGCCGCGACACCGATCCTTGCGCGGCTTCGCAAGGGCGGGGCGGTGGCGCTCGCAGGGGGCGGGCGGCTTGAGGGGGCGGCGGCGCGGCGGGCGCTGCTCATGGCGCTGGGGCTGACCGCGCTGCTGGTCGCCATCGCGGTCTATGGCGACCTCTGGGCAGCACAGGGCCTCGCCTGGCTGCGCGGCCAGCTCTGAGCGATCGGTCAGGGGGGAGCGGGGCGCGGCGGGCTTTTCCTACACCATGGCCGCTGTGATAGGGATGGACATCGGATGAGGGCACAATCGATGTTTTCGCCCGCGTGAAACATTCGAAATCGCTCAAAAACAGCAGATTAGGCGTGAAACATCGCCGAAACAGGCCTTTCCAGATCCCTTCCAGACCCCCTCTAGACCCCCCTTAGACCCCTGCTTGACCCCCGTTTACTCGGCCGGAAGCACCACCTCGGCCTCGTCCACCACATCCGGCGCGGTGGCGGTGCGGCGGGCCTCGCGGCGGTCCGGCAAAGCGGGTTCGAGCGACCATCCGGCGGCAAGGAAAGAGCGGCGTTCGAGCTCGCCGCTTTCGCCTTCGGGAAAGACATTGATCGCGGCAAAGCAATCGGGAACCATCAGCGCCACCTCGCACTCCGGCGGCAGGGCCGACAGGTCGATCCGGTAGCGCCACTGGTCCTCCGCCACCGCCTCGCGCCGCACCGGCAGCTCGGCAAAGGTGCGCGTCTCGTGGGCGGTGATGTCCTCGTAATTGATGCCGTTGATGACGAGGACGTCGAACACCAGCGTGTCCTGCCCCGGCCCGCGCCGCAGCGAGAGATCGGAGCGCCGCGCCGGGCCCGCCCAGTTGCCCGCGCCCTGGCAGGTGGCCTCGGAAGGATACCATCCGCCGCGCAGCCACACCCCGCCGCCGCCGGCATGGAACACCCTTGCGGCATTGGCGGGATAGTCCCACGGCGCGCGGGCCTGCTCCACCCCTTGCGCCCATGCGGCGAAATGCGTGCGGGCATATTGGTAGAGCACATTGTCGAGCGCAAACAGCGCCGGGCGGGCGCGAATCGCGGCCTCGAGCGCGGGCAGATCCACCCCGTCATCGGGGGCGTGATTGGTGGCGAAATGGCGCTCTGCCGCCTGCCGCCCGCTCTCGGCCTCCCACAGCGGGACGAAGGCGTCGATCCGGTCGGTCGGCACCAGCCAGCGCACCCGGGCGAGCACCTGCGGCATGGCCTGTGCGGCGAGCGGCCAGAAGCCGGCGCGCTCCTCCTCCAGCCCCAGCGGGAGGAAGGCGGAGAGCAGGTAGCGGCTCTGGAAATCGGTGAAGAAGTCTCCGAAATGGTCAAAGAAAGTGCCCGGATCGAGCTCGCGCGCGGCGCGGCTGAGGCGGCGCTCGGACTCGCGCCGGATGTGGCGGAAATTGGAGATGATCTGGGCCACCGGCTCGCGCACCGTCACCAGCAGATCGCGCAAGGGGCGTCCGGCGAGCAGCTCTCCGGTGACATGGGCTTCGACGAAATCATGGCCCGAAAGGCACATGGCAAAGCGCTCGCAATCGGCGGGGTAGGTGAACTGCCCGTCCTGCAGATGCGCACGGCCCGGCGGAAAGGCCGAGGCGAGCCGGCGCGCAAGGGTCTGCCCGCCGGTTTTCGGAATGTGCAGATAGAACATCGTCTCTCCCCCGCAGCACGCTGTGTGCGATGGGCGGTTGTGTGCCTCGCAGGTGGGGCCCGCAATCCGGATTAGGTCCTATCCGGAGCCATCCCGAGGCCGCCGCGCCAATTGCTTAACCGGTGCGGGGCGGGCAACCCTTTGCGGAGGATACGAAAAAATCAGGCGGGGTACGCGGGCTTGCGCGGGGCGAGCAGGGCTGCGGCGGTGAAGCTGACGAGGCCGGCGGCGATCATCCACAGGAAGGCCCCCTCGATCCCGAGCCACCAGTCGAGCACCACCAGCAGCGCCGCCTGGACGATGATCGCACTCATCCCGGCGTGGGTTCCTGTCCCACGCCCGGTCAGCCCCATGATGATCGGCACCGCGAGCACGGCGGCCACCGCGCCCGCATCGAGCACCAGATCGCGCAGGGACTCGCCCGAGGCTGCTACCAGCGCAGCAACCACCCCCGCGATCAGCGTCGCTCCGCGCGCGGCATGGAGCATGGTGCGCGGGGAGGCGCCGGGGTGGAAGCGGCGATACCCGCTCTCGGTCGCCACGGCCGAGACCGCGAGCAGGGCGGAATCGACCGAGGACAGGATCGCCGAAAGCAGCGCGCCGGTGAAGACGATGTGCAGCCAGGAAGGAAACAGCGCCTCGGCAAGGGTGGGCAGGAAGGTCTCGTCGGTGGGCAGGTCCATGCCCAGCATTGGTGCAAGCGAGGGGCCGAACAGCCCGAAGCTCACCGGCACCAGCCCGACCACGAAATAGATCGCCGCCCCCGTCAGCGCGCCGCGCCGCGCCACCTCGGGCGAGCGCGCGGCGAGGGTGCGCGACAGCGCCTCCTGGCTCACCATCGTCCCTGCGATCGGCACCAGCCACAGCTCGGCCCAGGCGACCCAGCTTTCCCCCGGCATCGAGAAGGACCAAGCCTCGCGCGGGACGCTCACCACCGCCGCGGAGAGCCCGCCATGGGCGTCGATCACCAGCCAGCCTAGGATCGCCATCGCGACCATGATCATCAGCCCCTGGATGATGTCGGTCACCACATCCCCGGCAAGGCCGCCGAACAGGGTGTAGGTCATCACCAGCAAGGTCGCGCCGATCAGCGCGGTGGTGAAATCGAGGCCCGAGGCAGTGTCGATGATGGTGGCAAAGGCAAACAGCTGGGCGGCCGACCAGGTGGTGGCGCTGATCGCGATCACCCCTGCGGCGAGCACCTCGGTGCCCTCGCCGAAGCGGGCGCGCAGGAAATCGGCGATGGTGATGTAGCCGCCGCTGCGCAGCCGGTGGGCAAAGAACAGCGCGATCGCGAGGATGCCGAGGGCATAGGCAAAGGGCTCGGTGCGCGCGCCGGCCAGCCCGCTGCTGGCGACTTCGGAGGAGGTGGCGATCAGGCTTTCGGAGGCGAACCATGTCGCAAACAGGCTCATCCCCACCGCAAACACCCCGAGCGAGCGGCCTGCGACGAGATAGTCGGCATCGGATTTCGCGCCGCGTCCGGCCCAGGCGGCAAGCAGCACCTGGCCGAAGACATAGAGCAGGATCAGAAACAGCGTGATGGCGATGGTCCCCTGTGCGATCGCCAGCTGCGCGCCCCCGCGCGGCCCCCGGAAAAAACACGGCTGCTTTCCTAGCCTCGGCGTGGCTGGGCGCAAGAGGGATGCATCCTTTGTCCGCGCCGGGGCGTAGCCTTTAAAGACGGGACAGACACAAGGACGCTCCCCATGCCCCAAGCCCACCTCCTTTCGCGCCGTTCGGGCCTGCCGCTGCTGGCAGGACTTGGCGCACTTGCCCTCGGCCTTGCCGCGCAGGTGCTGGGCGGGACGATCAATTCGAACCTCCAGATCGAGCCGGGCAAGACCTTCGAGCTTGGCGGCGGGCAGGAGGGTGCCTTCACGGTCACCGGGCGTAACAGCGGGCCGGTTGCGGTCGAGGTGCTGGGCCGGGCCGAGGGCAGCGCGCAAGCGCAGGTGCGCGGCACCGTGGCGCCGGGCGGCGAGGTCAAGGCGAGCTTTGCCAAGGGCGAGATGGCGCTGCTGCGCAACACCTCGGCCACGCGCATGGCGCGGCTCAAGCTGAAGATCAGCGGAGATACTTCGGCGCTGGGGATGAGCTACTCGGACAACCCGGAGTAGCGGCGGGGCTCAGCCCTCGATCAGTTCAAGCTCGACCGTGCCGTGGCCGCGCGCGACGATGCCGAGTTCGTCAGCGGCGGCGCGGCTCACATCGATCAGACGGCCACGGGTGAAGGGGCCGCGGTCATTGATCCGCACCACCACGCTGCGGCCATTGGCCGGATTGGTGACGCGCACGAGGCTGCCGAAGGGCAGGCTGCGGTGGGCGGCGGTCATCGCGCCATTGTCGAAGGTCTCGCCGCTGGCGGTGCGGCGGCCGTGGAACTTGCTGGCGTAATAGGACGCGCTGCCGCTGCCCATCGGAGTGCCGGTGGCGGTTTCGACTTCGGCGGGCTGGCTGTCGGCCGGAGCGGCGACCGGTGCAGCGGCGAGGGGCACGAGCTCGACAGTGGCGGCGATCTCGGCACTGGCTTCGAGCGGGAGCGCACTGTCCGACGGGGTCGCAGCGGTCGACGCAGCGAGCGGGGCAAGGCCGAGGCCGCCCACAATCAGCGCTTTGCGCAAGCTCCGAGCCGTACGGCTGTTCATGAGGATTCCCGTCCACATGAGCCTGCCCTTAGGTGGCGATTATTGACGAAAGCAAATCGCGGCAACGACTCGTCGCCGGTTGGGCTCGGCCTGTCGCTTGGATGCCCCCATTTTGCGGCAAAGCGCATCGGCGCGGGGGTGGTTGCGCGACGGTTTTGCGCGCTGCGACTCGGGGAAAAGGCGTGTGACGGGCGGGGCTGGACGGGCGGGGCAGGGCATAATGCAAATGGGGCCGGCATTGCTGCCGACCCCACTCTCACCGGCGTGTGGACGTCCCGTTTGGCTTGAGCGATTTCCGGCGAACCTTCCGTCTTCCCTGCTTTGGCGGGGCGTGCTTGGCGCCCGATGTCTGGCCCCTTTGCGTCCGGTCTTGCGACCTTTCGCACCGGGATTGCTCACCGGCGCTCGCGCCGGCATCCGGCTTTCGCTCCTGCCCGCTAGCGTCCTTCGCAAACCCGGAGGTCTGACGAATTCTCGCTGCCTTGCGCAGTCGCTTGGCCGAGACCTTGCCCTATTCTCCGATCCGGGCTTGCGGCGGTTCGGAACTTGCGTTCCTCTCCATCACCCGTTCCGGCCAGGTTCGCGGCCTGTCCGGTGGCTTTAGCGTCGCTCCCGCTTCAAACGAGCCGGCTTGCCTTTGGCCGAAGCCTCCTGCATGCCCTCTCTCGGCGGGCGCGTGGACAGTTGCCACCGCCATCCTTGGGATTTTCCCCTCGGAACTTCAGTGCCTTGCGGCTCTTGGTTCCGGCTGGATGGTGTCCCGAAGACAGGTTCAAAGTGCGCCTGAACCGGCGTTCTGGCAACATTCCAGCAGGCGACTTTTCCACTTCGGGCGATTTCGCCTGTGGACACGAGTGGATAAGTCAACGGTTCGTCGCTTTTGTCGCAAAAAGCGCGAAGACCGGGAACGAACCAGTCCCCGAGCCGTCACGTTGCCGAGCGATTGCCGCCATTCCGAGCGGCGCGACTCGCTTTTCCCCGATTGATCGCCCGAAGAATCAGGCGTCGCGGTTGCGGCGGGCCAGCAGGCGCAGGCGCAGGCCGTTCAATTTGATGAAGCCTTCCGCGTCCTTCTGGTCATAGGCCCCGGCGTCATCCTCGAAGGTCACATGGGCTTCGGAATAGAGAGAGTAGGGCGACTTGCGGCCGACCACGCTGGCGAGCCCCTTGTAGAGCTTCAGGCGCACCGTGCCGGTGACCTTGTCCTGGCTGTGATCGATCGCGGCCTGGAGCATCTCGCGCTCAGGCGCAAACCAGAAGCCGTTGTAGATCAGCTCGGCATAGCGCGGCATCAGCTCGTCCTTGAGATGCGCTGCGCCGCGATCGAGCGTGATCTGCTCGATCCCGCGGTGGGCGCGGGCATAGATCTCGCCGCCCGGCGTTTCATACATCCCGCGGCTCTTCATGCCGACAAAGCGGTTTTCGACCAGATCGAGCCGGCCGATGCCGTGCTTGCGGCCCAACTCGTTCAATGCGGTGAGCAGGGTGGCGGGGCTCATCGCTTCGCCGTTGAGAGCGACGCCGTCACCCTTCTCGAAATCGACGGTGATGTATTCGGGCTGGTCGGGCGCGTCTTCCGGATTGACTGTCCGCGAATAGACGTAGTCGGGGGTTTCCTGCCACGGGTCTTCCAGCACCTTGCCTTCCGAGGAGGTGTGCAGCAGGTTCGCATCGGTCGAGAAGGGGCTTTCGCCGCGCTTGTCCTTGGGCACCTGGATCTGGTGCGCCTCGGCCCAGGCGATCAGCGCGGTGCGGCTGGTCAGATCCCATTCGCGCCACGGGGCGATGACCTTGATATCGGGATCGAGCGCATAGGCGGAAAGCTCGAAGCGCACCTGATCATTGCCCTTGCCGGTGGCGCCATGAGCGATGAAGTCCGCGCCGGTCTGGTGCGCGATCTCGACCAGACGCTTGGAGATCAGCGGGCGCGCGATCGAGGTGCCGAGCAGGTAGTCGCCCTCGTAGCGGGCATTGGCGCGCATCATCGGGAAGACGAAATCGCGCACGAATTCCTCGCGCAGGTCCTCGATGAAGATGTGATCATCGGGAATGCCCATCGCCTTGGCCTTGGCGCGCGCAGGCTCGATTTCCTCGCCCTGGCCGAGATCGGCGGTGAAGGTGACAACCTCCAGCCCGCGCTCGACGCTCAGCCACTTGGCGATGACGCTGGTATCGAGACCGCCCGAATAGGCGAGGACGACTTTCTGGGGCTGGGCCATGGGGCAGGTTCCTTGGGACACGCAGGCAGGGCGAGAAAACTTGCGCGCGCCCCTAACAGCGTGTGCGGGCAGGGGCAATCGGCCTTTCGGGCGCATCCGGCTGATGGACGTCGATGTTCCGGGTGCCCGCAGAAATTTTGCATGACTTGCAAGGGGGTTAGGCCTATAATGAGGTTGGGATCGTCGCTTGTGGAGGACACAAAATGACCCGATCCCTTGCTTTCGCCGTACTGGCGCTCCCCTTTATCACCACGCCCGCGCTGGCCCATGAAGTGCTCCACGCCGGGCATGACGGTCATGTTCACGCCAAGGCCTGCGGCCATCAGGCGCTCGAACATGACGGCCACGTCGACTATCTGCACGACGGCCACCTGCACCACGGGCATGACGGGCATGTCGACGAGCATGCGATCGAGGTCAGCTCGGCCAATCCCGAGGCCGAAGAGCTTTCCGCCCGTGTCACCACCGACCAGCACGCCCACGGCCATGCGGGCGAGGAGCATATGAGCGTCCAGCACGGAACCCATTCCGACTTCGTCCATGACGGGCACCTCCATCACCTCCACGGCGATCACACCGATGATCACGGCGCGGTGAAGCTGGTCATGGCCCGCTAAGGCCGTTAGGCGTGCGGTGGGTCCGGCGGGGCCACTGCACGCCGGCCATCGGGGAGAGCGCGATGAGCGATGCCAAGACCACGATCACAGATCAGGCGGTGGAGGCCTTCATCGCCGCGGTCGAACCGCCGGCCAAGCGCGAGGAGGCGTTGGTGCTCGATGCGCTGTTTCGCCGCGTGACGGGCACGGTGCCGAAAATGTGGGGGCCGAGCATGATCGGCTACGGCGAATATCGCACGACCTACGAGAGCGGGCGCAATGTGCACTGGATGCGCAGCGGCTTCAGCCCGAGAAAGGCAAAGCACTCGCTCTACCTGATGGGCGGCTATTGCGACGAGGTCACGGCTGCGCACCGTGCCGATGCCCTGTCGCGGCTGGGGAAATATAGCACGGGCAAGAGCTGTCTCTACGTCAACAAGCTCGCCGATATCGACCTTGGCGTGCTGGAGGAGATCCTCGCCGAGGATTGGCAGACGATGCTGCGGCTCTATCCCGAAAGCTAGATGCCCGCGTACCACTGGTAGCCCGCGAAATCCTCCCAGAACCCCCCGCCGCCCTTGCCGATCTGATCGAAGCTCGCCACCGCCTCGATCGCCTGCACATATTTGGCGTGCTTGTAGCCCAGCTGTCGCTCGATCCGCATCCGCAAGGGCGCGCCGTTCTTCTCGGGCAAAGGCCCGCCGTTCAGCGCATGGGCGATGATGGTCTGCGGGTGATAGGCATCGACCATGTCGATGCTCTCGTAATAGGGGTTGTTGTAGAGCGTGTCGGCGCAGCGGAAGACGATGAAGTTGGCTTGCCTTTGCACCTTGGCCGCATCGAGCAGGGCGGATAGCTGCACCCCGGTCCATTCGCCGATCGCGCTCCAGCCTTCGACACAATCATGGCGGGTGATCTGGGTGCGCTGGGGCAGGGCGCGGATATCGGCAAGTGTTAGGGAGAGCGGCTGGTCCACCAGCCCGCGCACTTCCAGCTTCCAGTCGGGAAAGCCCTTGGCGAGTTGGTCCTGATAGAAGGGATCGGCCACGGTCACCGAACCATTGCCCTTGAAGCTGGGGGAGCGTTCGGCGCGGCTATATTCGGGGACGAGAGCCTGCTTGCCCGCGAGCGCGCGGTGGATGGCGCGGTGGCCGTCCTCGGCGGCCTTGAACAGGCTGTGCGTGGCCTCGCTCTCGTTGATCTTGGAACAGGCGCTCGCACCGAGGGCAGCGATCCCGGCGAGCAGCGAACGGCGCGGCAGATTACTCATGCTTCGGGCTCCTTCTTGTGCTGGGCGGGGCGCCCGCCGGTGACCATTGCGAGGATCAGCCGCCAATCGGCCAGCGCCAGCACGAGGTGGATGACAAAGAAACCGGCAATCGCAAAGGCGGCGATGAAGTGCAGCGACCGTGCGCTCTGGCGGCCGCCGAGCACCTCGATCAGCCATGGCGCGGCCGCCTGAAAGCCGGGGCTGATAGCAAGGCCGGTGAACAGCATCAGCGGCAGCAGCACGCCGAAGACGAGGCCATAGAGGATGCGCTGCACCGGATTGTAGCCATGTGCCACTCCGCCCGCCGCGCCCGAATGGGCCTTGATCGAGGCGATCACGCCCGCCGGGGTCCAGTCGCCCGGACGGGTGACGAGATCGCGGCGGAAATGGCCATTGGCGAGCATCGCGATCCAGATGAACAGCACCCCCAGCCCGAAAGGCCAGGCCGCCAGCGTATGCCAGTCGCGCGCCAGAGCAAGGTTGTAATGCCCCGGGATCGTCGCCCAGCCCGGAAAGCGCACCACATCGAGCCAGGCCGTCCGGGGATCGAAGCCATAGTCGCCCCAATAGAGGTGGCGGTGGGCATTCGAGATGTTGAGCCCGCTCATGAACAGCACGATGATCGCCGCAGCGTTCACCCAGTGCCACAGCCTTGTCGAAATAGCGTGCTTTGGCGCCATGTCCTCGTCCCCCCGTCCTGTCTCAGGCCTCGCCGCGCGCCAGCCAGATCACGTCGCGCGGCTGATCGAGCAGGTGCTGGCCACTGTCGATGAACAGGCTCTGCCCGCTGGCCAGCATCCCGCCGGCAAGAAACACGGCTGCATCGGCGATTTCGTCGGGCCCGGTCTTGCGGCCGAGCAGGTTCAGCCGGTGCGAGAATTCGGTTTCGTCCTCGCTCTGGTCATGGCTGGCAAGGATCGCGCCGGGGGCAATGCCGTAGATCCGGTCCTGCGGCGAGGATGCACCCTTGGCCAGCATTCCGATGGTCGCGGCCAGCGCATGTTTGGACATGGTGTAGCTGAAGAAATCGGGATTGGTGTTGGCGATCTTCATGTCGGTGATCTGGATCACGGTGCGCGTTGCCGCGCTCGCCGCGTGGGCGAGGTAGGCCTGGCTCATGCGCGCCGGAGAGAGGGCATTGACCTGCATTGCCTCCCGGTTCGTTGCCGGATCCAATCCGGTGACAGGGTCGTAATCGAATACCGAGGCGGAATTGACGAGGCAGCGCCAGTCGGGAAGCCGGGCCGCCAGGGCGGTGACCGCTGCTACGGCCGCATCGTCGTCGAGCAGGTCGAAGCCGATCGTCTCGGCCGAGGGCAAGGTGGCGGCCAGCGCATCGGCAAGCGTGGCCGAGGCGCGGTAATGGATCACCACGTGCCACCCGGCGGCCGCAAAGCCACGCACGATGGCAGCACCGATACGGGTCGCCCCGCCGGTGACGAGCACGGCGGGGCGGGTCATGCGGGGCAGATTGTCGAAGCTGGCATGGCATCCAAGCTACCAGCGCTGGGGGGCAGCATCAATTGCGGTTACTGCACCCCCGGCGGTGGCCGGTCAGCGGCAGCGCACCTCTCCGCGGTCGACCTCCCGACCCAGCAGGCCGCCGCCGAGGGCGCCGAGGAGGGTGCCGACCGTGCGGTCACCGCGGCGGTCGATCGAGCGGCCGATCAGCGCGCCCACGCCGGCCCCGATCAGGAGACCTGTGGTGCCGTCATCGCGGCGGCAGCGCCAGCGGCCGTCATCGCCGCGCCAATAGTCGCGGCCCTGCGCGCGCCGGCCATTGTCCCAGTCGCGGTCGCGATCGCGCCACCGGCGACGGTCGCGGCGGTCGCGCCAGTCGTCGTCATCATCGTCCCAGTCGTCGCGGCCATAGGCAGCCACCGGAGCGAAGGGCAGCGCGGTATCGTGATAGCCGGCGAAGACCGAAACCGGAGCAGGCACGGCGGGCAAGTCGGCGGCCTGGGCCGGGGCAGCGAAAGCCGCCAGCGACCCGGCGGCAGCGATCAGGGCAAGGTGTTTCATGGTGCGTTTCCTCGTGGCGGCTCCCCGATGGAGCCCGACTGTTTTCGTTCATCTAAACCGAATGCAGGATGAACGAAGTCTACAGGAAACGGTTAAGGTTGGCCGATTATTCCCTTTGCCCGTCAAATCGTTGGCGATCCGAGACGAATGGCCGCTTTTTCACGCAATTTCGGGCTCAGCGGGGCAAGCTCGGCCAGTGCGGCAAGCTCCTCGGGGCTCGCTTTGCCGGCCACAAGCGCCCTGAAAACCCGCGCAACGCTCCAGCTTTCAGCGCCGATTGCGATTCGTTCAAGCGAATCTCCTGCCGCTACCAAGCCCGTCTCGATCACCCGGAAATACCAGCCCGAACGCCCGCTTTCGATGATCTGCGCCACCATGCCCTTGTGGCCGAAGCGGTGCTCGATCTTCCAGCATGGCTGGCGCGGCTGGCTCACCTCGATCAGCGCGGTCCCTAGCCGGAAGCGGTCGCCGATATTGACCATGTCCTCGGTCAGTCCGCTGACCGCGAGATTTGATCCGAAGCCGCCCGGCTCATCGAGCGCGGGGTGATCGCCGATAATCCCGCGCCACCACGTATGGTGATCGAGCGGGTAGAGGTGGAGCGCCATTTCCGGGCCGCCATGCACGCTCCGGTCGGCCTGTTCGTCGGGCGCGAGGCCTTCTTCCAGCACCTGCACCGCACCTTCGCGCGCCCGCTTGGTGATCGCGCTCAGTTCCGCCCCGTTAAAGGGGCGGGCGGTGCCGGTGCAGACGGCTTCGAGGGGCCAGATGCTCATAGCTTTCTCACGGTGAGATCGATCCAGTCGCGCTGGGTGCCGTCGCTCGACTTGCCGGCATAGATGTCCTGCGCTTCCAGCGTGAACCCGGCTGCCTCATAGGCGGCCAGCAGCCATGCGGGCGAGAGAAAATTGTGCAGCCGTCCGAGCAGATCGCGGCCCTCTGCGTCACCCAGCTTGAAGCTGGCAAAATGCCACCCGCCCGGACGCAAGGCGCGGTGGATGCGGGCGAGCACATCGGGCAGCAGCGCGCGTGGGCAATGCAGCAGGCAGGCATGGGCCCAGACGCCATCATAGGCCGCCTCGGCGCCGAGTTCGTCGAAGGCCATCACCCGCGCGCCCAGCGCAAAGGCCTGATTGGCGCGTGCGACAAGCGCCGGGGTGGCATCGGTAGCATCCACCGCAAAGCCGCGCTCCTTCATGTAAGCCGCATCGCGCCCCCCGCCGCAGCCCAGTTCTAGCACCGCCGCGCCGGTTGGCAGGCGATCAAGGAAGCGATCAAGCTGGTGGCTATGCCTCTCGCCCGAATGGAACACCCAATGCGGCGCTCGGGTCTGATAAAAGGCGATGGTGTCTGGATCGCGGGTGGTCATGCCCACCGGGCCTCAGGGGGCGGGCTTTTCGAGCGGCATGACGTTATATTGCCGCACCTCGGCCTGGCTGAGGCAATAGCGCGTCGAGGGATTGTCCGCGCTTTTCACCGCCTGCTGCTTGTACATCACATCGGTCAAGAGCTTGCGGCTGATCCCCATGCGTATGAGGAAGTCATTATCCTCGCTCGCCAGTATGGCCGAGGATTGTTCGATGCTGCCGATCAGTTCGGTGGTGGCCTTGCTACCTTCGATCACCGCCTCGTCGATCATGGTGCGGTCTTGGGTGTGCGTGAACATGTGGACCATGAACACCCCGCCCTCATCAACCACGCGGCGATCACCGCCCATGAACACGAAATTGCACGAGGAAAAACACGCCCAGCCGGCAGGCACGCGGGTCAGCATCCCGCGATAGGAGCGGATCACCTTGCCCGCCGCATTGCCCGCGCGCGCATCGCCTCCGCGCGAACGCAGCCAGACCTCCTCGATCCGCTCGTCGGCCTCGATCGCGGCCTTCAGCCGGTCGGGCAGGGTCGCATCGATCGTGCCTTCGGCGAGCAGCACGCGCTTGCCGCCGCGGTCGGCGGGGGTGAGCGTCATGGCGGTTTTCGGGCCGAAATCAGGCTCGGCCGGGCAGGTGGGGTTGTCCCTGTCCATCGTCGTCGCCCCGGTCAGCATGGCCAGCACGGCGAGGGCTGCGGCGGGGCGGCCGAGGCGCATCACGCGACGATCGAATAGCGTGCAGAGCCCGGCGCGCGGCACATGCGCTTTTCGGCGCGGGCTTCCTCGCCCTCGATGATCACGACATCGGTGACGGTGATGCAGTCGGCAGAGCCGTTCGAGGCCTCGCGCGAGGTCACGGTCGATGTGCCGCTGACATTCTCGCGCGTCGCCGAAGTCCATTCCGCGCTCGCCCCTACTTCGGGCAGCGCGCCATCCTCACTTGTCCGGGTGGCTGCCAGCGTCGCTTCGGCGGCCTGCTTCTGCTCTTCGGGATCGAGGCGGCAGGCGATGCTTTCGGAGAGCTGGTCGGAGAATTCGGGGACCGGCACCCAGGAGGAAATCCCTGCGCCGCGCGCCAGTTCATCGACCGCGCCGCCGAGCAATCCGCCCAGCGCCCCGCGCCCGCGATCGCCCTTCTTGCCCTTGCCGCAATTATCGGCCTTCTCTGCCCCGCGCCGCGAGCTGTTGAACAGATTGCCGAGCTGGGCCTGGGCAGGAATGGAGGTCGCCGTCAGCGCGAAAGCGCCGAGCAGCAGTGCTATTTTCGGGCCGGTGAGCGACATTGCGATCCTCCCCAATCGAGGTGCCCGCAAGACTACGCCGCGCGCGGCGAAGCGTCAATCAAGCGCGGCGGCAGCGGCAGCCGCTTCGCGGTCACGCTGGGCGCGCGACTTCTTCTCCGCAGCGGTTTTCAACTGTCCGCAAGCCGCATCGATGTCGCGCCCGCGCGGCGTGCGCACCGGGGCAGAGAACCCGCCTTCGAAGACGATCTCGGAAAAGCGCCGGATCCGGTCGGGCGCCGAGGTCTCGTAACCTGCACCCGGCCAGGGGTTGAAGGGGATCAGGTTGACCTTGGCCGGCAGCTTGTATTCGCGCAGCAGCCGGACAAGCTCGCGCGCGTCCTCGTCGCTGTCGTTCTTGTCCTTGATCATCACATATTCAAAGGTGATGCGGCGCGCGTTCGAGGCGCCGGGATAGTCGGCGCAGGCCTGCAAGAGATCCTCGATGCCGTACTTCTTGTTGAGCGGGACCAGCTCGTCGCGCACCTCCTTGCGCACGCCATGCAGGGACACCGCAAGGTTCACCCCGATCTCATCGCCGCAGCGCTCCATCATCGGAATGACGCCGCTGGTGGAGAGAGTGATGCGGCGCTTGGAGAGGGCAAGGCCGTCGCCGTCCATCACCAGCTTCAGCGCGTCGCGCACATGATCGAAATTGTAGAGCGGCTCGCCCATACCCATCATCACGATATTGGTGAGCAGGCGCCCGTCAGCGGTGTAGTGGCCCGCCTCGTCATCCTCGTCGATCACATCGGCGTCCGAGACCATCGTGCCGCGCGGCCATTCGCCCAGCGCATCGCGTGCGAGCATCACCTGCCCGACGATCTCGCCGGGGGTGAGGTTGCGCACCAGCTTCATCGTGCCGGTGTGGCAGAAGGAGCAGGTGAGGGTGCAGCCGACCTGGCTGGAGACGCACAGCGTGCCGCGGGTCTCGTCAGGGATGAACACCATCTCGAAATCGTGCCCGTCGGCCGTCCGCAGCAGCCACTTGCGGGTGCCGTCGACCGAGTGCTGGGCCTCGACCACGTCCGGACGGCCGATCACGAAGCGTTCCGCGAGCCACGGGCGCATCGGCTTGGCGATGTCGGTCATCGCCTCGAAATCGGTGACGCCGCGGTGGTAGAGCCAGTGGAACACCTGCTTGGCGCGCAGCTTGGCGGCCTTGGCATCGAGGCCGGCTTCCTCGAACAGCTCGCGGATGCGCGGGCGCGGCAGGCCAATGAGGTCAATACGGCCATCGGCGCGCGGCGTGATGTCGCGCAAAGCGGGGACCGGGTCAACGAGGCCCGGAATGGTCATGAGTGCAGTATCGGCCATGGGTGGCGGCCCTATAGTCGCAGCTGCGCGATTTGACCAGTCAGGGACTTTTGTTTGCGGCCACCGATGGTGGCGCAGACCTCCCGCCCCGCCTCCCCACCCGGCCACCATAGCCTGATGATATCATTTGTGGCCGGGTAGGGAGGTGGAGCGGGAGGTCTGAAAAACGGCTTCAGCGCTTCGCGCAGCCCACAATCGCCGCATCCATCGCGGTCGCCGCGCCCGCGAGCGTGTAGCGGTCGGTAAAGCCGCCACCTTTTGCGCTGGTGGCCGAGACGCTCATGCTGCCGGACGAGCGCATCGCAGCGATGATCGCGGCATCGCCCTGCGGGTCCGCTGCCCAGGCATTGCGGCCCCTTGCGACGAGGGTAAAGCGCTTGTCGCCCACGCTGAGGCGCACGGCCGATTTACCGGCGATCTCGCGCGACAGCACAAAATGGACGGCGCCGCGCACCCTGCGCTCCGGCCAGTTCGACACCGTGGCATAGGCCGGTGCAGGCGCGGGCGCTTGGGCGCTGCCCTGCGGCTTGGCAATCGCATAGCAGCGCGCCGGAGAGGGATCACGGAATGCCGCCCAGCTTTCATAGACCCCGAGACTCTCGCGCGCAGCCAGCGGCGCGGCTAGCGCGAGCAGGGCGAGGGGGAGGGCAGCTAGCCTAGTCATAATGAATGCTCAGGACTTCCCATTCCCTGGTGCCCGAAGGCAGGCTGACCACGCGCAGATCGCCCACCCCTGCGCCCCGCAGCGCGCGGGCCAGCGGCGCGTTCCAGCCGATCCGGCCCGCGCCGGCATCGGCCTCGTCATCGCCGACCAGCTGGACGGTCTGCTGGTTGTCATCCTCGTCCGCAATCGTCACCTGCGCGCCGAAGAACACGCGGCTGCGGTCCACCGCGCCTGACGGATCGACCACCCGCAAGGCCTTCATCCGGCGGGCAAGATGGGCGAGCTCGCGGTCGATCTCGCGCATCTTCTTGCGGCCATAAAGGTAGTCGCCGTTCTCCGAGCGATCGCCATTGCCCGCCGCCCAGCTGACGATCTCCACAATCGCCGGGCGTTCGGTGCCGAGCAGGTGATCGTAGCGCGCTTTCAAGGCCGCCATGCCCGCTGGCGTGATGGGTGGACCCGCCGGTTTCATCGCCCGGCCCCTAGCGCAGGAAGGTGCTGATCGGGCGCGGCAGCCCGGCTTCGCGCGGATACATATGCGAATAGGTCACCGCATTGCCGATCACGCGCATGATGTAATAGCGGGTCTCGAAATTGGCGGGGATCTTCTCGACCCAGGTCACCCAGTCGATCGCCCCGGTGCGCGGATCGCCGTTCAGGCGCAGCCATTCGTTCACGCGTCCCGGCCCGGCGTTATAAGCCCCCACGGCAAGCGGATAGGAGCCGCCGTAATAGCTCAGCATCCGCGCGAAATAGGCATCGCCGAGCTGGATGTTGTGGGCAGGCGAACCGGTGAGATCGGCGGCGAGATAGTTCATGCCGAGCTTGCCCGCCTGCTCGCGTGCGGTGCCGGGCATCAGCTGCATCACGCCGCGTGCGCCGGCGTGGGAGACGCGGGTGCGATCGAACTCGCTTTCCTGACGGCTGATCGCATGGACCATGGTCCAGTCATTGACCACCGGCGTGGCGATGACCGGAAAGCCGATGCGTTCATAGCCGGTGAGGCCGTTCTCGCCTGCCTTCATGCCGATCACCACCGCCAGCTCGTCGAGCCGGATCTCGGCGGCGAGTTGGGCGGCCATGGTAAGTTCCTGCGGCGTGTCGGCTTCATCGCCAAGCGCCTCGAAGAAGCGCCGCTCGGTGCGCCAATCGCGCCGCGTGCGGGCCATGGCGCGGATCGCCTGCACTAGGGCGTTGTTCTCGAACGCGGAACGGTCGGCCGCGGTGATCGCGACCTCGGGCAGCGGATCGAAGCGCGGCATCTCGCGGCCTAGGGCGGCAATCGCGAGCTGGCCGTAATAGTAGTGCGGATAGGCTGCCGCGCTTTCGAAATAGACCCGGGCGGCGGCCTCGTTGCCGGCCTGCCGCATCGCGCGGCCGGCCCAGTAATAGCCCTTGGCCTTGGTCAGAGGGGTGCGCGCGGCATCGCCGTAACGCTGGAACAGCGGCGCGGCAAAAGCCCCGTCGCCAAGCCTCCACAGCGCGTTGGTGCCGCCCATCCACATCAGGTCTGTGTAGCGGTCGCGCAGCGTGAAGGAGGTTTGCGAGATATCGGTGCCGCGTGCGAAGAGGTAATCGACCCGCGCCGCGATCTGCGCCGCCTCGCGCGCGCTTCCGGCCTTGGCCAGCGCGAGCATGTCGCCGACGAAGTCTTCCGGATCGAGCGCCGGACGCTCGAACAGCGGACCGGTGGTCAGCACTCTGATCGCTTCGCCGGTCTGGCCGCTGGCGCGCAGGAAATTGACGAGATTATAGACAAAGCCCGGGTCCGACATGGCCGATGCCGGGGCAGTGATCCCTGCCTCGTCGGGGCGGCTGTGGCGCAGGAGCGCAAGCCGGGCGAGCGCCAGCGGGCGGTCTGCCTCGGCAAGGTTGATGATCTGCCGCGATGCCGCCTCGGCCTTGCCCTGCCACAGCAGCGCATCGATCCGCGCGGCGTGATCTTCGGGGGTGAATTGCTGGCCATAGAGGCCCACGAGATAGAGCTCGACCGGATCGGCCATCGCCCCGCCGCGCCAGGCTTTGCGCGCCTCGGGGAAGGCCTCGGGCCGCTGCGCTGCCGCCAGCGCCAAGGCATAGCGCGCCCGGGCCGGATTGGTGAGCGGCGGGAAAACGTCGAAATAGCGCAGGATTTCGGCCTGGGCCGGGGCGGCACGATCCAGCGCGTTCTCGGCCCGCAGCCGCAGAATCTCGCTGCGCGGGAAATTGGGATAGGCGAGCACGAAACCGGCATAGTCGACAAAGCGCATCTCGCGGCTGGCCTGAAGTGCCTCCCAGCGGGCGAGGGCAACATCCATCTCGCCGCTCTGGCGCGCCACCAGATTGCCGCCATCAGGTGCTGCGCCCCAGCTTTGCGCCGCCGCCGGCACCTCCGCGCACCCGAGCACAACCAGCGCCGCAGCCAGCAATCGGGCGGGCAGGCGATGAAGGGTCTTCGTAACGCGGGTGTCGACCATGCTGGACATTGTGCCGATCGGCTCCTTAGTAGGCGCTTAACGAAGAGAGGGGCGGATTCATTCCATCCGCGCCGCTCGGGCAGTCTAGATGGCATGACGGGACAAAAGCAATGTTCAGCGGATCGATACCCGCTCTGGTGACTCCTTTTCGCGGCGGGTCGTTTGACGAGGCAGCCTTCCGGCGGCTGGTCGACTGGCAGATCGAGAACGGCAGCGCCGCGCTCGTCCCCTGCGGCACGACCGGCGAGGCCTCGACCCTCTCCAACGCCGAGCATCACCGCGTCATCGAGGTGTGCATCGAACAGGCGGCGGGCCGCGTGCCGGTGATCGCGGGCTGCGGCTCGAACGACACCCGCAACGCCCAGTTGCACATGAACTTCGCGAAGAAGGCGGGTGCGGCTGCGGGCCTGTGCGTTGCGCCCTATTACAACCGCCCGAGCCAGCGCGGCCTGATCGCCCATTTCAGCTATCTGGCGGAAAACTGCGAGCTGCCGATCGTGCTCTACAACGTGCCGGCGCGCACGGTGACCGACATTCTCGACGACACTGTGGTCGAACTGGTGCGCAAGTATCCCGACCGGATCATCGCCATCAAGGATGCCTCCGGCGACCTGTCACGCGTGGCCGATCACCGCATGGGCATCGGGCGCGAGTTCTGCCAGCTTTCGGGCAATGACGAGCTGTGGCTGCCCCATGCAGCCGCGGGTGGTCGCGGGTGCATCTCGGTCACGGCCAATGTCGCGCCCAAGCTCTGCGCGGAATTTCATGAGGCCATCGCCGCCAACGAATTGAAGAAGGCGCGGCAACTGAATGACCGCCTCTTCCCGCTGCATTACGCAATGTTCTCCGATGCGAGCCCTGCGCCGGTTAAATATGCGCTCTCCCGCGTCCATGACTGGATCGAGCCGGAAGTGCGCCTGCCGCTGGTCGAATGCTCGGACGAAGCCAAGAAGGCGGTGGACGAGGCGCTGGTCTCGGCGGGCGTTCTGCCCGCTTAGACCACCTCGTCCTCGTCGAGCAGGCGCTCGGCAAAGCCTTCGGGCTCGCTGGCGAGAATTGCATCGGTGATGGTGTCGATCCGCGCGCCGATCCTTTCGGGATGGGCGATGGCGGCGATGTGGAACAGGGCATCGCCCTGGTGCACCACCGGCAGGGTGGCGTGGCCGATGATGATGCCGTCGATCGGGCTGACGAGTTCGAGTGGATTTTCACCGAACAGGCCGGAAACCCGGGCCAGCAGATCGCCCTTACGTACCGGATCGCCGCTCTTGCGAACGCGGTGGGTGACGCCGCCGCGCGGCGCTCTGACCCAGCTCGATTTGTTGGCGCGCGCCGGGATGCCGACTTCGGTCAGCCCGTCGTCGGCCTCGATCATGCCGAGATGGGCGAGCACCCGGCTCACTCCGGAAACCCCGGTCTCGATCGACAGCCGGTCGAAGCGCAGCGCCTCGCCCGCTTCCATCAGCAGCATGTCGACACCCTTCTTCTGGGCAAGATCACGCAAGCTGCCGTCGCGCAGCGGGCTTTCGATGATCACCGGTGCGCCGAAGGCCATGGCCAGTTCGACCAGCCGCTTGTTGCCCGCGGCAATGCGGATCTGCGGCAGATTGTAGCGGTGGATCGCGGCGGTGTGGATGTCGATGCCGAGCGTGCAGCGGCCCACGATCTCGCGGTAGAAGATATGGGCCAGCTGCCCGGCGAGCGAGCCGCCCGAACTGCCAGGGAAGGAGCGGTTGAGGTCGCGCCGGTCGGGCAGATAGCGCGAATGGGTCATGAAGCCGAAGATATTGGCGACCGGCACCAGCAGCACCGTGCCCGCCAGCGCTTGCGGATCGATCATCTGGGCGATCCGCTGGACCACTGCGGTGCCGACGATTTCGTCTCCGTGGATCGCCGCGCTGACGAAGATCGCCGGGCCCGGCTTGGCGCCGTGCAGCACCCTGACGCCCAGCGACGAGGCGTTGCCCGTGGCCATGGTGGTGATCGGAAAGGCGAGATCGCGCATCGTGCCGGGCGCAATCTCCTCGCCTGCAATGCTGAATGGCTGAACCGTGTCCATGATGCGCGTCGCCCCCCTTGACCTACCCCGCAAGACTGCAAGGTTACCGCGAGCGGGCCGAAAGCGCAAAGCCCCTCGCTTTTTCGTCCATCCGCGCCTACATCGCCCCCCCTTATGGCACGCCCCAAACCCGTTACCTTCGACAAGCTCAAGATCGTCGCCGAGAACCGTCGCGCGCGCTTCGACTATCATATCGAGGACACCTTCGAGGCCGGTCTTGCGTTGCAGGGCACCGAGGTGAAGGCGCTGCGCGCCGGCGAGGCGTTGATTGCCGAGAGCTATGCCGAGGTGAAGGGATCGCAGGTGTGGCTCGTCAATGCCAACATCCCCGAATACAGCCACGGCAACCGCCTCAACCACGAGCCGCGCCGCCCGCGCAAGCTGCTGCTGCACGAGCGCGAGATCGAGAAACTGTTCGGCGCGGTCGAGCGCAAGGGCATGACGCTGGTGCCGCTGTCGATCTACTTCAACCGTACCGGCCGCGCGAAGGTCGAACTGGCGCTCGCCAAGGGCAAGCAGACCCATGACAAGCGCGCGAGCATAAAGGAGCGTGACTGGAAGCGCGACAAGGCCCGCTTGATGCGCGAACGGGGCTAGGGACGCTGCCAAAAAAACGCGGTTTCGGGCGGATTCACCTACTGGTCAGAAAACCGATGCTACCCATATTGGCTCACATGATGGCTTGCATGATTCCTGCTTTTCCCGACACGCCGAAGGCCGCGCCTGCCCCCAAGGGCGAGGTGCGTCCATGAGCGGCAAGCGTGAGCCGGGCAGCGGACTGGGCTTTCGCTCGAAGACCTGGGCGATGGACATCATCCGCAAGAACACGCCGACCCGCGAGGAAATGGCGGCAAACCGCTTTCTCGCGCCGGTCGCGCACCGTGTGCTTTCGCCCGAGCTGTGGCGCTTCACGCGGCGCTCGGTGCCACGCGGGGTGGCGCTGGGGCTGTTTGCGGCTTTCATCTTCCCGCTCGGGCAGATCCTGATCTCGACCTTTCTGGCCCTGCCGGTGCGCGCCAATGTGCCGCTCGCCGCGCTGGTCACCTTCGTCACCAATCCTTTCACGCTGCCCTTCTGGCTGGTGATTGCCAACCGCACCGGCGAATTCGTGCTGCAGTTCGGTGCTGCCGCACCGGCGGTGGTCAGTGCCAAGGCCTCGAGCGGGGCATGGGCCTATATGTCGGAGGCCTATGCTGTCGCAGGGGCCACACTGGTCGGCTATCTGGTGCTGTCTTTCGTCGCTCCGGTTATCGGCTATTTCATCTCGGGCTGGGTGTGGCGCGCCGTGGTGGCCCGCAAACGCGCCAGACGGTTGAAGGTGATGGAAGCGCGGCTCGACCGCAGGCTCGGCTCGCGTTAGGAACGCTGCCGGTCGGCGTGTGATTGCGCCGGGCCCCGATCCAGCCACGGGAACACAAGCGCTTGTCCGAGCCCAAACGCCGCATTGCCACACGCGAAAGTGACGCCGGCACGCCCTCGTCGCCGGGGGGCGGCTTGTCCTTCCCGCCGGTCTCGCTGGCGGGTGGTCTGGCCGGCGCTCTGGTGGCCAGCACGCTGGTGCTCTTCGTTGCAACCTCGAGCTGGCTGGTCGCACTGGCTTTTCTCCTCGGGGTCGGCGTGCTGTTCGGCGCGGGGCTGATGCTTGACCGGCTGCGCACAGCGCCCGCGCAGGATCAGCAGGCCTCGCCTGACTGGACGGTGACCGTCGCCGCGATCGAGCAGGCGGGCGAGGCGGTGGCCATTACCGACCGTGCGAACCGCCTCGTGTGCGCCAACAGCCAGTATATCGAAAGCTTCGGCGCCTCCGCTGCCCCGCCTGCGTTGCCCTTTGCGCGCGAGGCGCTCGAAGCGCTGACCAGGCTGGCCCGGGACGCATGGCGTGACGGGGCGGCGGTGATCGACAGCCTGTTGGACGGCGAGAGCGAAGCCGGATGGACGATCTCTGCCCGCCGCGCGGGGCGGGGGGATGACCATCTGGTCTGGCGTCTGCGCCCGATCACCCGGGCCACCGGGGTCGGCCTTGGCGCGCTCGACCTTTCAGGGCCCTTCGGCAAGATGCTCAGCCGCGCCGGGATCGAGACCGCGATCACCACCGCCGACGGGGTGATCCGCGCCGTGAGCGCAGGCTTCGCGGAACGCGCATCGGGAGACGAGCGGGCGACTCTGGTGGGGCAGGACTTCGTCAGCTTCCTGCGCACCGACGAGCGCGATCGCATCTTCTTTGCTCGCGAAGGGCGGGGCGGAACGCCGCAGACCCTTGTTGATATTCCGCTGATCGATCCGGCGATGCAGGCCCAGCCTGCCGGGCCGGACGAAGCGACCTCGCTGATGCTGCTGATCGACAGCGGGGTGGGCATCGGCTCGGGCTGGGACGGGGCGGCACAGGCCGGTGTGGCGCAGCTCGACGCGCTGCTCGGCCAGCTGCCGCTCGGCCTTGCCATGACCGACCGCGACGGGCGATTCCTGTTCGGCAACGATGCCTTCCTGCGTGCCGTGGCGCGCGAGGGTCGGGGGCTGCCGGCCTTCCCGACAGATCTGGTGGTGCGCGAGGACAAGGCGGCGCTCTCCGATGCGGTGCGCCGCCACGGGCGCGGGCCTTCGACCAGCGGTGATGTCGCGGTGCGGCTGGTGAACAGCCCCGAAGAACCGGTCTCGCTCGGCCTTGCTGGGGTGCGCGGGCTGGGCGAGGCGGCGGTGCTGCTCAGCCTTGCCGATTCGAGCCAGGAGAACCAGCTGCGCCGTCAGGTCGCGCAGGCGACCAAGATGCAGGCCGTGGGCCAGCTCGCGGGCGGGGTCGCGCATGATTTCAACAATGTGCTGACCGCGATCATCGGCACCTGCGATCTGATGCTGCTGCGCCATATCCCGGGCGACAGCGACTATGACGACATCCAGCAGATCCGCGCCAATTCGAACCGCGCCGCGGCGCTCACCCGCCAGCTGCTGGCCTTCTCGCGCCAGCAGACCCTGCGCCCCGAGGTGATCCAGCTGCCCGACGTGGTGAGCGAGGTCAGCCCGCTCATCAAGCGCCTGCTTGGCGAGAAGATCACCTATTACGTCCAGCATGATCGCAATCTCGGGCCGGTGCGGGCCGATCCGCAGCAGCTCGAACAGGTGATCATGAACCTTGCGGTCAATGCCCGCGATGCGATCCAGTCGCGCGGGCCGGGCACGGGGCGGATCTCGCTCTACACCCGCCATCTGCACGCGACCGAGGTGGTGCAACTCGGCTCGGAAGTGCTGCCCGCGGCCGACTATACGGTGCTGATCGTGCAGGACACCGGCGGCGGCATCCCGCCCCATGTGCTGCCCAAGCTGTTCGAGCCCTTCTTCACCACCAAGGAGCAGGGCAAGGGCACCGGTCTTGGCCTTTCCACCGCCTACGGCATCGTCAAGCAATCGGGCGGCTTCATCTTTGCCGACAATATCCTCGACAAGCAGGGCCACCCGACCGGAGCACGCTTCACGGTCTACCTGCCTGTGCACCGCGGTGAGGTGCCCAAAAAGCGCGAGGCCAAGGCGCCGCTGGTGTCGTCCGAATGGTCGGCGGGCGGCAAGGTGCTGCTGGTCGAGGACGAAGACATGGTGCGCGCCGTCGCGGAGCGCGCGCTGGCGCGGGCGGGCTATGATGTGAAGGCCTGTTCGGGCGGGGAAGAGGGACTTGCCGCGATTGCCGAGCCGAGTGCTGCCTTTGATATCGTGGTCAGCGATGTGGTGATGCCGGGCATGGACGGCCCCGCCATGGTACGCGCGATCCGCGCCAAGTTGCCGAAGATGCCGGTGCTGTTCATGTCGGGCTATGCCGAAGAACAGCTGCGCCGCGATATCGACATTCCCGACATGCACTTCATCGCCAAGCCCTTCAGCGTGGCAGCGATTGGCGACAAGGTCAGCGCGGTTCTGCGCCAGGCGCGGGCCGAGGCGGCCGAGGCGGAGGCGGGGGCCAAGTGACGCGCTCGCAGCTACCATTTACCGTGTAGGAAATTTTTTTCGTTCACCACTTGTTCCAATAGAACAAATGCGATACATAGCTTGCAGAGGGCGGCGGAAAACTGCCGGTCACCCCTAGGCAAGCGAAGGAGCGCATGCGATGGCTACGTCATTGAAACTTGTAGAGAAGGAAAAGGACGTGGATCGTCAAAAGGCGCTCGAAGCCGCGCTCGCGCAGATTGACCGGGCCTTCGGCAAGGGTTCGGCGATGAAGCTGGGCCAGAAGGAAGCCATGCAGGTCGAAGCGATCTCGACCGGCTCGCTCGGTCTCGACATCGCGCTTGGCGTGGGCGGCCTGCCCAAGGGGCGCGTGATCGAGGTCTACGGTCCGGAAAGCTCGGGCAAGACCACGCTGGCGCTGCACGTGATTGCCGAAGCGCAAAAGGCCGGCGGCACCGCGGCTTTCGTCGATGCCGAACACGCGCTCGATCCGGTCTATGCCAAGAAGCTCGGTGTCAACATCGACGAGTTGATCGTCTCGCAGCCGGATACCGGCGAGCAGGCGCTGGAGATCACGGACACGCTGGTGCGTTCCAATGCGATCGACGTGCTGGTGGTCGATTCGGTCGCGGCGCTGGTGCCGCGCGCGGAAATCGAGGGCGAGATGGGCGATTCGCACGTCGGCCTTCAGGCCCGCCTGATGAGCCAGTCGCTGCGCAAGCTTACCGGCTCGATCAACCGTTCCAAGTGCATGGTGATCTTCATCAACCAGCTGCGCATGAAGATCGGCGTGATGTACGGCAATCCCGAGACCACCACCGGCGGCAATGCGCTCAAGTTCTACGCCTCGGTCCGGCTCGACATCCGCCGCACTGGCCAGATCAAGGATCGCGACGAGATCATCGGCAACACCACCCGCGTGAAGGTGGTCAAGAACAAGGTCGCCCCGCCGTTCAAGCAGGTCGAATTCGACATCATGTATGGCGAGGGCATTTCGAAGATCGGCGAAATCCTCGATCTCGGGGTGAAGGCTGGCTTGGTGGAGAAGTCGGGGAGCTGGTTCTCCTACGATTCGATCCGCATCGGGCAGGGGCGTGAGAATGCCAAGACCTACCTCAAGGAAAACCCGGAAGTTTGCGACCGCCTGGAAGCTGCAATCCGCAGCCGGACCGACGCGGTGGCCGGGGAGATGATGACGGGGCCGGACGCGGACCCCGAAGACTGATCCCCAAGCGGGCGTGCGCAGGACTGCTTAGCGCTCCTGCCTGTCCAAAGGCGCCCGGAAAACCGGAAAGCCGGCGCGAGACCTCTCCCCAGGGCTCGCGTCGGCTTTTCGTTTGTGTCCGACTTGCGGAATCTGATGGCCGGGCGGGTTTCACCTGTCCGATTGTGGATCGCAGGCCACACTTGGGTCATGCGGTGAAGCGTGGCCTATGCGCGCTCCATTGCCTTAGGCCTTCGCATTGCCTAACTGCACCGCCATGAGCTCAACCAACGAAATCCGCCGGTCCTTCCTCGACTATTTCGGCAAGGCCGGTCACGCCGTCACGCCCAGTGCGCCGCTCGTTCCCTATAACGATCCGACGCTGATGTTCGTCAATGCGGGCATGGTGCCGTTCAAGAACGTCTTTACCGGGCTCGAGACCCCGCCTGCGCCGCGCGCTGCTTCCTCGCAGAAATGCGTGCGCGCCGGGGGTAAGCACAATGATCTCGACAATGTCGGCTACACCGCGCGGCATCACACCTTCTTCGAGATGCTCGGCAACTTCTCTTTCGGCGACTACTTCAAGGAGCAGGCAATCGAGCATGCCTGGACGCTGCTCACCGGCGAATGGGGCCTGCCCAAGGACCGCCTCACCGTCACGGTCTATCACACCGACGATGAAGCCGCCGGCCTGTGGAAGCGCATCGCGGGCCTGCCCGAAGAGCGCATCATCCGCATCAGCACCAATGACAACTTCTGGTCGATGGGCGACACCGGCCCCTGCGGGCCGTGCTCGGAAATCTTCTACGATCACGGCGATCACATCTTCGGCGGCCCTCCGGGCAGCCCGGACGAGGATGGTGACCGTTTCGTCGAGATCTGGAACCTCGTGTTCATGCAGTACGAGCAGCAGGCGGGCGGCACCCGTGTTGACCTGCCCAAGCCTTCGATCGACACCGGCATGGGGATCGAGCGGATCGCAGCGGTTCTTCAGGCTGTGCATGACAATTACGACACCGACACCTTCAAGGCGCTGATCGCGGCCTCTGAAGGTCTCACGGGCGTGGCTGCGCAGGGCGAGAACGCAGCGAGCCACCGCGTGATCGCCGACCACCTGCGCTCCACCAGCTTCCTCATGGCGGACGGCGTGCTGCCCTCTAACGAAGGCCGCGGCTACGTTCTGCGCCGCATTATGCGCCGCGCCATGCGCCACGCGCATCTGCTGGGCGCGGCCGAGCCCCTGATGCACCGGCTGGTGCCCTCGCTCGTCACCGAAATGGGCGCTGCCTATCCCGAACTTGCCCGCGGTCAGGCGCTGATCGAGGAAGTGCTCGAGCGCGAGGAAACCCAGTTCCGCCGCACGCTCGACAAGGGCTTGAAGCTGCTCGACGAAGCCACTGGCGACATGGCGAGCGGCGGCGAACTCGACGGCGAGATCGCCTTCCGTCTCTACGACACCTACGGCTTCCCCTATGATCTGACCGAAGACGCGCTGCGCGCCCGCGGGATCGGGGTCGACAAGCCCGGCTTCGATGCGGCCATGGCGCGCCAGAAGGCGGCGGCCCGTGCCGCGTGGAAGGGCTCGGGCGAGGCGGCTTCTGGCGAAGTCTGGTTCGACATTGCCGAGCGCGAAGGGGCGACCGAGTTTACCGGCTATGCCTCCACCAGCGGCGAGGGCCGAGTGGTCGCGATCGTCAAGGGCGGGGCCGAAGTGCAGAATGCCGCAGCCGGTGACGAAGTGGTGATCCTCACGAACCAGACCCCCTTCTACGGCGAAAGCGGCGGCCAGACCGGTGATGCCGGCAGCATGGCGAGCCTTGCCGGCCTCAAGGCCAGCGTCACCGACACCGCCAAGCCTTTGGGCCGCCTCCACGCCCATCAGGTGCGCATCGATGCCGGGGCTGTTGCCGTGGGTGACACGGTCGAACTCAAGGTCGATGTCGAGCGGCGTGACCGGATCCGGGCAAACCATTCCGCCACCCACCTTGTTCATGCCGCGCTGCGCAATCGCCTTGGCGGTCATGTCACGCAGAAGGGCAGCCTTGTTGCCGAGGACAAGCTGCGCTTCGACTTCTCGCACCCGGTTGCGTTGACGCCGGATGATGTCGCCGCGATCGAAGCGGAAGTGAACGCTGAAATCCGCGCCAACGAAGCCGTCGGCACCCGCTTGATGACCCCGGACGATGCCGTCGCCGCTGGCGCGCTGGCGCTGTTCGGCGAGAAATATGGCGAAGAGGTCCGCGTGCTTTCGATGGGCCGGGCCGGCAAGGAAGGGCGCAATTACTCGGTCGAACTGTGCGGCGGCACCCATGTGCGCGCCACCGGTGACATCGGCATCTTCCGCATCGTCTCGGAAAGCGCCGTCTCCTCCGGGGTGCGCCGGATCGAGGCGCTGACGGGCGAGGGGGCGCGCCAATGGCTGGTTGCGCGCGAAGACGCGCTGAAGGCCGCCGCAGCCGTGATCCGCGCAACGCCGGACGAGGTGCCAGCACGCCTCGCCGCGCTGATGGAAGAGCGCAAGCGGCTCGAAAAGGAACTGGCCGAGGCCAAGAAGGTGCTGGCGCTCGGCGGCGGCGGTTCGGGCGGTGCGGCAGCTGCGGCTGACGAAACCGTCGCGGGCGTTGCCTTTAGTGGTCAGGTGCTCGACGGGCTCGATCCGAAGGAATTGCGCCCGCTGCTCGATGCGGCCAAGCAGCGCATGGGCTCGGGGATCGCGGTGCTGATCGCGGTCAACGAAGGCAAGGCGAGCATCGCCGCAGCGGTGACCGACGATCTCACAGCGCGTTTCAGCGCGGTCGATCTGGTGCGCGCCGGTGTCGAGGCTCTGGGCGGCAAGGGCGGCGGCGGGCGGCCCGACATGGCCCAGGGCGGCGGTCCGGACGGTGCCAAGGCAGCCGATGCGCTGACTGCGGTCAAGGCTGTGATCGCCGCGTGAACTGGCACAGCGCCAGTGCGGCTGTTGCGGCGCTGGCGCTCATCGCTCCCTGGCCGGCTCAGGCCCAATCGCGCGAGCCGGTTACATTTCAGGGAGAGACTTTCGATCTGACGGGTGCGAGCACATTCGAACTGCCCGGGCTCGATCCTGTGTTGAAGCCCTTCCGGCGCGAATTCCGGGACGGAGCCAGTCTGGCGATTGAACTGGTGGTCGATCCCGCGGGTATGGTGCAGGATTGCCGTGCGGCAAGCGGTTCGGCGCTGAGCCCGGCGGGAACGGCCTTTTGTCGTCACGTCCGAGCGGCGGGGCACTTCCGGGTCTATCCGCTTCTCGTGCTCGATTACACCTGCGCAAACCTTGAAATCACAATTCGCAGGCGTGAGCAGCGCAGCGATGCCGAAACCGAGTTCGCCTTGTCACAGCCCTATTCGCTCGAAGGGCAGGCGGTGCGGTTCGGTAGCTTTGTCGTGCCGCCTACGGACCAGCGGCTGACCCTTCAGGACTTGTCCTATCGGCCGATGGAATATCCATCACTTGCCCTGCGCAGTTACATCGAAGCGCAGGTGGTGGTCGTGCTTTCCTTTAACGAGACAGGCAGGGTGGCGACCTGTCGTCCCGTCTTTTCGTCCAACACGGCGCGGATGGCTTACGAGACCTGCATGGAAGCGCGGAGTAAGTTCCGCTTGCTCAATCCGCCCGATGCGCGCGTCTTTGCGGTGTCAACGCGCTGGGTGATCGGGGGTTAGGGTCTAGTTCGCAACATTGTTCGAGGTGCGCAGCTTTGGCTTCTCGCTTAGGCCCCCGTCGCGCTCCAGTTGTTCGCGATATTCGTCGCGCTTGGCGTGGATCGAGGCGATGACCGGGCCCATCGCCACGCCGATATCGACCAGCACGGCTTCGGACAATTGAAGCGAGCTTTCGAGCGTTTCCGGCACGGCATGGCTGGCGCCGGCGCGGTAGAGCGCGGCGGCGTGATCGGTATCGCGGGCGCGGGCGACGATCAGCAGATCGGGATAATCGCGCCGCAGCTTGCCGACGAGGCGCTGGGCCAGCACGGGCTCGTCCATCGTCAGCACCACGGCAGGCGCGGTTTCGACGCCGAGCCGGGTCAACGTATCGCGCCGCGCTGCGTCGCCGAAGGTCGCACGATATCCGTCCTGCCGGGCGGCGGTGACGAGATCGGGGTTCGAATCTATCATCACATGGGGCTTGGAATGGGTCTGCATCATGTCTGCGACCAGGCGCCCGACACGCCCGCCGCCGACGATGATGGTGCGCGCCTGGCTGCTATTGTCCTCGGGCGGAAGCGCGGAACCATGTTCGACCCGCCGCGCGATCACCTGCCCGAGCTTTGCCAGCAACGGAGTGATGGTGAGGCCGATGGCTGTGACGGTCTGCCAGAACTGCGCTGTCTCGGTATCGATCACCAGCGCGGCGGTGGCGGCCGACAGGATGATCAGCGTTGTCTCGCTCGGGCTTGCCATCAGCACCCCGGTCTCTGCCGAGGTGCTGCGCCTTGCGCCCATCAGCCGCAGGAGGATGCTCGTAACCAAGGCTTTGAATACCAGCACCCCCACCACCGCGAGGGCCAGCGAACCGAGTTGGGTGCTGATCTCGACCAGATTGATGCTCATGCCAACGGTGATCAGGAAGACCCCGAGGGCAAGGCCCTTGAACGGCTCCATGATCAGTTCAACCTCGGTGTGATACTCGGTCTCCGCGATCAGCAGCCCTGCGATCAGCGCGCCGACGATGGGGGACAGGCCCACCAGCGCGGTCGCTAGGCTCGCGCCGATCACCACCAGCAGCGAGGCGGACAGAAACAGCTCCGGGCTCTTGGTGCGCGCCGCCTGTGCGAATAGGCGCGGGAGGGCAAAGCGCCCCGCCACCAGCAGCACCGCGATCACCAGCCCGCCTTGCCACAGGGTCTCCATCATGCCGCCCCAGCCTTCGCTCTGCGCATTGGGGGCGAGCGCCCCGAGGATGAAGATAATCGGGACGATCATGATGTCCTCGAACAGCAGCATCGATAGCGCAGCACGGCCCACCGGCGTGCGGGTGCCCGAAATCGGCAGCACGATCGCGGTCGAGGAAAAGGCGAGGGCAAAGCCGAGCGCGAGCGCCGCGGCTGTGTTCATACCGCCCGCCACGCCCACGAACAGCGCCAGCGCGGACCCGCTGATGATCACTTCGAGCGCGCCGAGGCCGAACACCAGTCTGCGCATTTCCCACAAGCGGTTGAACGAGAGTTCCAGTCCGATCGCAAACAGCAGCAGCACGATGCCAAAATCGGCAAAGGGTGTAAGGGCTTGCGGATTGGTTATCGTGATATGTTCGAGCCACGGAATGCGCGGCACCAGCGCGCCAAGTCCGAAGGGGCCGACCGCCACGCCGATCAGGATGAAGCCGATAATCGGGGTGATGCGGAAGCGCGCGAAGACTGGGATGACGATCCCGGCCGCGCCAAGGATTACCAGCGCGTCCGACAGGACGGGGGAGAGAGTCAGTTCGCCGGCCACGACCAAGGCTTAACGCGGGCGGGCGGGGCTGTCACCCATGGGCAGCGTAATAAAAAAAGCCGGGCGATCCGCTGACCGCCCGGCTTTTGTGTTGTGTGCGGCAGAGCCAATCAGGCTGCGGCCGACATTTCCTTTTCGAGGTTCTCGACGATGGTCTCGAAGAACTGCTCGGTGGTCTGCCACGCCTGACCGGGACCGATCAGCAGTGCGAGGTCCTTGGTCATGTAGCCCTTCTCGACAGTCTGGATGCAGACCCGCTCGAGCGTTTCGGCGAACTTCACCACTTCGGGCGTGTTGTCGAACTTGCCGCGATACATCAGGCCGCGCGTCCAGGCGAAGATCGAGGCGATCGGATTGGTCGAGGTCGCCTTGCCCTGCTGGTGCTGGCGATAGTGGCGGGTGACGGTGCCGTGGGCGGCTTCTGCTTCGACGGTCTTGCCGTCGGGGCTGAGCAGCACGGAGGTCATCAGGCCGAGCGAGCCGAAGCCCTGTGCCACGGTGTCCGACTGCACGTCGCCGTCATAGTTCTTGCACGCCCAGACAAACTTGCCCGACCACTTGAGTGCTGAGGCAACCATGTCGTCGATCAGGCGGTGTTCGTAAACCATGCCCTTGGCCTTGAACTGTTCGGCAAAGCCTTCGTTGTCGAAGACCTCCTGGAACAGGTCCTTGAAGCGCCCGTCATAGGCCTTCATGATCGTGTTCTTGGTGCTGAGATAGACCGGCCAGCCGAGGTTGAGACCATAGTTGAAGCTGGCGCGGGCGAAGTCGCGGATCGAATCGTCGAGGTTGTACATCGCCATTGCCACGCCGGCGCTGGGGAAGTCGAACACGTCGAGGTCGATCTTTTCGCCATTGGCGCCGTCCCACACCAGCCGCAGCTTGCCGGGGCCGGGGATCAGGGTGTCGGTCGCCTTGTATTGGTCACCGAAGGCGTGACGGCCGACCACGATCGGATCGGTCCAGCCCGGCACGAGGCGGGGCACGTTTTCGATCACGATCGGTTCGCGGAAAACCACGCCGCCCAGGATGTTGCGGATCGTGCCGTTGGGCGACTTCCACATCTTCTTGAGGCCGAATTCCTCGACGCGCTGTTCGTCGGGGGTGATCGTGGCGCACTTCACGCCGACGCCGTGTTCCTTGATGGCGTTGGCGGAATCGATCGTCACCTGATCGTCGGTCGCATCGCGGTTCTCGATCGAGAGGTCGTAATAGCGCAGATCAATGTCGAGGTAGGGCAGGATCAGCCTTTCGCGGATCCACTGCCAGATGATCCGGGTCATTTCGTCCCCGTCGAGCTCGACCACCGGGTTGGCGACTTTGATTTTCTGCATTCGTGTTGCCCTATCCTTCTTGCCCCCTCGTCGCAGATGACTGCGAAGGGCTATGATTGTCCGACAGGAAGCTGTTCTGAGCCCGTCCAGAGGCCCAAAGATCCCGCGGGGGCTTTAGCAGAGGAGGGCGGGCTTGCAAGCGCGCGAGTTGCAAATGAAACGCAACAGCCGTTGCGCTTTTGCGGGGGTCCCGAAGGTGGGCACAAAAAAGCCCGCCGGTCGGGCGGGCTGATTGCGTTGGAAGCCGATGGTGGGCGTAGCAAGGATTGAACTTGCGACCCCTACGATGTCAACATAGTGCTCTACCACTGAGCTATACGCCCGCACCATCGGATCGGCGCCCTTTCGAGCGCGGAGCGGCCCTTTATCGCAGCCCTTTGGAAGGTGCAAGCGATTCGGGACCGCCGAACAAACTAGACCCGCGCCTCGCCTGCTTCCTCGAACATGCGTTCGACCTCGAGCACGAGATCGCGCAGGTGAAAGGGCTTGGATAGCACCTTGGCAGCGGGCTGTTCGCGGCTGGCCCGCAGGGATACCGCGGCAAAGCCGGTGATGAACATCACCTTGGTGTGCGGCGAGATTTCGGCGCAGCGCTGGGCCAGTTCGATCCCGTCCATCTCGGGCATGACAATGTCCGAGAGCAGCAGATCGAACTCACCGGTTTCGAGCAGCGGAATGGCCTCGGTCCCGCGATCAACCGCGTCCACCCGGTAACCGGCATTGGTCAGCGCGCGCTCCAGATAGGTGCGCATCGCCTCTTCGTCTTCGGCGAGCAGGATCCGGGGAGCAGATGTCGATGTCATGTGCAGGGCTCTAGCATGGCTGACTTAAGAAATCTTTCCCTGACCTTGCGAAATTGCCGTTGTCAGTCGGACGCGACTAACGATCAGGCTTTGACAGGCTTGTACAAAGGCGGCAGCAAGGCAGGCGACATGTCGCGCGACCTTTCCGGCCAATCTCACCTCCATACCGCCGCAGACGGCGATCTGCTGCGCGTAAGCGGCGGGCGGGTGCCAGGGCTGGAGGGGCGGGCGGCCTTCACCTTCGCATCCCCGCGCGCGCCGGGACTACCGGTGCTGGTGGCCGTGCCCCATGCAGGGCGGGCCTATCCGCCGGGCGTCACGGCACGGATGCGCGATCCGCTGACATCGCAACTGCGGCTGGAGGATCGGATGGTCGACCGGCTTGGCCGGATGGTGGCGCAGGCGACCGGGGCAGGGCTGCTGGTGGCTCACGCGCCACGCGCGTTGCTCGATTTGAACCGTGCCGAGGATGATGTCGACTGGGACATGGTCGAAGGCGGCCGTCCCGATCATGTCGCACCGCCTGCGCCCAAGGCCGAACAGAGCGGCAATCGTCGCGCCCGCAGCGGCCTTGGATTGGTGCCGCGCCGTCTGCCGGGCACCGGCGAGATCTGGCGCGGGCGCCTACCGCGCACCGAGCTTGCCGCGCGCATTGCCGGAATTCACCGCGCCTATCACGGCTTTCTCGGCGAGGAGCTGTCCCGCATCCGCAAGGTTTGGGGCGCAGCGCTGCTGATCGATCTCCATTCCATGCCGCCGCTGCGTCCGGCCGAGGGCGAGGCGCTGGCACCGCAGATCGTGCTGGGTGACCGGTTCGGAGTGAGCTGCGACCACGGATTGATGGGCAGGGCGTTGCACCATCTCGCATCGCAAGGCGTGCCTGCCGCGCAGAACCGGCCCTATTCGGGCGGCTACGTGCTCGATCGCCATGGCGCTCCGCTGCGCGGCATCCATGCGGTGCAGATCGAGGTGTGCCGCAGCACCTATCTAGACCACCGGTTGGCCGAGCCGGGAGAGGGGATGGGCGCAATGGCGGCAAACCTTGCCGGATTGGTGCGCGCTCTGGGAGCAGAGACGGCGCGGCTGGGCGGCGGTGACAGCCTGCAACAGGCCGCCGAATAGAGCTTTTTCCAGTGACAGATGCGAAACGGGCGACCCCGCGCTGCGGAGCCGCCCGTCAATGCCTGGGGTGCAACCCGGCCCGAAGGCGCGGGTGCAAAGGCCTCAGTTTGCGCCTTCAAGTGCGGGCATCTTGCCCTGCGCCATCTGGCGTTCGAAGATCACCCGCATCAGGTTGAGCGAGAACAGGTGGGCGTGGATGATGATCAGCATCCCGTTCTTGTTGAGATCTTCGAGGGTCGCGGCCGGCAGTTCGCGCAGCTTGTCCTCATTGACCATCTGGAAGCCGCGATAGACAAAAGGCTTGTCCGGCTGGTCGGCACGGGTGATGGCGATTTCGCCGTCCATCAGGATGTCGAGCTTCTTGAGCTCGTCCATGAACGACTTGGTGCGCTGTCCGGCTTCTTCGAAGCGGCGGCAGAAATCCAGCACGCCCTGGGTGTATTCGGTCGGCTGGTTGCCGTCCTGGAACAGGGCCAGGCCTTCGTCCATCTTGCCGACCACGCCGGCGGTCGGATCGAAGCACAGCGAGAGATCTTCGGCTTCCGGGTGCAGACGCGCCAGCATGTAGGGATAGCGGCGGATATAGGCGGGCACATAGACCACTTCGTTGAGCTTGTTGTCTTCGCCCATGAAGGTGTTGACGCCTTCGTTAAGGCCGAACAGCGCGATCGGCAGCGGGTTGTCGCCGACGGTAAACACGATCGGGAAATCGCGCTGGGCATCGATGAACTCGTCGGTGGTCACCGGCACCGCATGCGTGTCGGCCATGAACGCCGCGTCCTCGAGCACACCGACCTTCCAGTCGGCATGGTCGCGGCTGTTGAGCGGCATGAGGTCCTTGTAGAACAGCGGAAGGTTCGGTTGCGGCGCGCTGGCCATGAATTCGTCTCCGAGAAAAGTCAGTGGTGGGCGATCCCTGTGGCAGGGCACGCCCGCCGGACGCGGCGCCTGTAGGCGTTTGCGCGTCTAGGCGCAAGCCGCAGGGTCGGTGATCACCAGCTTGCCGGGGTTAAGCAGGCCGAGCGGGTCGAGCGCCTGCTTGACGCTGCGCATCATCCCAAGCGCGACCGGATCGTGCAAGCGCGCAAGTTCGGCGACTTTCATCTGCCCGATCCCATGTTCGGCGCTGATCGATCCGCCCCATTGGGTGACAAGATCATAGACAAGCGCGCTTACCGCCTTGCCCTCGGCCTCTTCCCATGCCCCGCGTTCCGCACCGGCTGGAGCGAGGACATGGAAATGGACGTTGCCATCACCCAGATGGCCAAAAGCAACCGCCCGCGTGCCCGGGAAAGCCTGTTCGACCTGTGGGCTCGCATCGAGGATGAATTCGGGCATCCTGGCGACCGGCACCGAGATGTCGTGCTGCATCGCCGGCCCGATTGCGCGCTCTGCTGCCGAGATGGAATCGCGCAAGGTCCAGAAATCCTCGGTCTGCCTGTCATTCGCGGCGATCACGGCATCGGCGATCAGGCCCGCTTCTAGGGCTGCGGCAAGGCTCGTCTCCAGCCGCTCGTGAAGGGCGGCGCTATCGGTACCGGAAGAGACACATTCGATCAGCGCGTTCCATTCGTGCCGCTCGTCCAGCGGGCTGCGCGCAGCGGGCAGCAGGTCGAGCACGGCATCGAGGCAATGAGCGGGCACCACCTCGAAGCCTTCGAGCGCCTCGCCCATATCGCGCTCCACCTGTTGGAGCAGGGTACGCGCATCGGTGATCGTGGCGAGGCCGGTCCACGCCGTCACCTTTCCGGTCGGCGCGGGAAGTAGGCGCAGCGTGGCAGCAGTAACGATGCCAAGCGTACCTTCGGAGCCGATCAGCAGCTGTTTGAGATCAAACCCGCGATTGTCCTTCTTGAGCGGGGTGATCGCATCGAACACCGATCCGTCGGCCAGCACCGCTTCCAGCCCCAGAACCTGTGCACGCATCGTGCCGTGGCGCAGCACCTGCGTGCCGCCGGCATTGGTCGAGACTAGCCCGCCGATGGTCGCCGAGCCCTTTCCGCCGAGCGTGAACGGGAAGCGCAGGCCGACATCCTCGGCGAGATCGTGCAGGTGCTGAAGGATGACGCCTGCCTCGCAGATGATCTGCCCGGCGGCGGCATCCAACTGCCGCACTGCGTCCATCCGGCGCAGGCTGAGGATGATCGCCTGGCCCGTTCCGTCCGGGGTGGCGCCGCCCGCCATGCCGCTGTTGCCGCCCTGCGGGACAATCGGGATGCGGTGCTGTGCGCAAAGCTTCACCAGCGCTGCGACTTCAGCGGTCGATGCCGGCGAGGCAAGCGCGAGTGCGCGTCCGGTATAGCGGCCGCGCCAGTCGGTCAGCCAGGCATCCATCCGTTCCGGATCGCGGGTCAGCCCGCGCGGGCCCAGCAGGCGCGCCGCTTCACTCAGGAAAGTGTCGCTCGAGGAAGGGGCAGAGGCGGTCTCAGTCATTGTTGCGGCCATGCCACAGTCTGCGGCAAATGTGCCAGTGGTTTTGCGTTGGCTGCGCCGCCAGTTAAGCCGGGGTTCAATTGCGCACGTTAGGCGTGATGCTGCCCCGAGTTGCGCGGTAGCCCCAGCGCGCATCCGTCTACTGGAGAATTCCTTTCCGGCCATGAACAGCCTGTTTGCCCTTGCAGCGCCCTTTGCGCTGTTGCTGCCTTTCGCAGCGGGCCCGGGCCTGTCCGATGCGCCGGTGCCGTCCGCACCGCAATGTGATGCGGCCGGGCAAACAGCGAGCCCGCTCGCCAATCCCTTGGGTGCCCTCAATGGCCAGCAGAGCGCCCGTCAGATCCGGATCGAGCAGCGCGTGGTGGTGCGGATTTCGCCCGCTGTGCCGGGTGTCCGGCAGAATCTGCTCGCCGATCTGCCCCAGCGTGCGACCTCGCGGTTCGAGGAGGCGGGCAAGGAAAAATGTGTGCCCCTTGAAGGGATTGCGGGGGTGCAGACGGGCAGCGGCAACCGGCTGGTGCTGTTCCTGCGCGATCGCCGGATGATCTCGGTCAATCTCGACAAGTCCTGCCGCGCGCGCGACTTCTATTCGGGCTTCTATGTCGAGCGCAGCAAGGACGGGCGGCTCTGCGTCGATCGCGACAAGCTGCAATCCCGCACCGGAGCCAAGTGCGGGGTGGAATCGATGCGCCGTCTGGTCGAAGTCCGCGACTAGCCTGCCTGCGCGCCACACGCGCGTTTCCTTGACTTTTGCCCCCGTTTGCGGGAAAGGCGCGGCGGCCCGCTGCCGCTTATGATTGCAGCGCGAGCTAGCAATCCCGGCAGCCCGTCTGCCCGCCATTTTCGGACACCACACACCGCATGACTTTCGCCGATCTCGGCCTTTCGCCCGAATTGCTCAAAGCCGTCGAGGACGCGGGCTATACCATGCCGACCGCGATCCAGGCGCAGGCGATCCCCACGATCCTGATGATGAAGGATCTCATCGGCATCGCCCAGACAGGCACAGGCAAGACGGCGAGCTTCGTTCTGCCGATGATCGATGTGATGGCCGCCGGACGCCGCCGCGCGCTGATGCCGCGATCGCTGATCCTCGAACCGACCCGCGAGCTTGCCGCTCAGGTGGCCGAGAATTTCGAGAAATACGGCAAGAACCACGATCTCAAGATGGCGCTGCTGATCGGCGGCGTGCAGATGGGCGATCAGCTCAAGGCGCTCTCGGACGGCGTCGATGTGCTCATCGCGACCCCCGGCCGTTTGATGGACCTGTTCGAGCGTGGCAAGATCATGCTCAACGGCTGCGAGCTGCTGGTGATCGACGAAGCCGACCGGATGCTCGACATGGGCTTCATCCCGGATATCGAGTTTATCTGCTCCAAGCTTCCCGAAACCCGCCAGACCATGCTGTTCTCGGCCACGATGCCTGCGCCGATCGAGAAGCTGGCCAAGAAGTTCCTCAACAATCCCAAGCGGATCGAAACCGCGCGTGCGGCGACCACCAATGCCGATATCACCGCCTTCAAGGTGCCGGTGAAGGCGCGCGCCAAGCGCGAGACGCTGCGCTGGTTCCTCGAAAACGATCTGGTCGAGAATGCGATCATCTTCGCCAATCGCAAGACCACGGTGCGTGAATTGAACCAGAGCCTAGCTCGCCACGGCTTCCGCTCGAGCGAGATCCATGGCGACATGGACCAGTCCTCGCGCCTCAAGGAGCTGGATCGGTTCAAGACCGGCGAGGTCAACATCCTTGTCGCCTCCGACGTCGCGGCCCGGGGGCTCGACATCAAGGGCGTCTCCCACGTCTTCAACTTCGACACGCCCTGGCACCCGGATGATTACGTCCACCGCATCGGCCGCACCGGCCGTGCAGGGGCCAAGGGTCGGGCCTTCACCTTCGTTTCGGAAGAAGATGCCGAGGCCATCGCCAATGTCGAAAAGCTCACCGGCAGCGCGATCAAGGTGTTCGGCAAGGAGGATGTGCGGGTCGACCTCAGCGAGGTGATCGCCAAGGCCGAAGCGGCCACGGCATCGACCCAGCAGCACGAGGAGCGCCGTGATGATCGGGGCGAAGATCGCGCCGAACGCAAGCCCCGCCGTGCCCGTGAGGAGCGCGAGGAGCGTGCCGAAAGGCCACAGCGCGAGCGCACCGAGCGCCGCCCCGAACGCGCTGGCGGCGATGATCGCAAGGCCCGTCCGCGCCGCTATCACGAGGATGATGAACCCGTCCCGGCTGGTGAATGGAACGGCCCGCGCCCGTCCTTCCTCGATATCGGCTTCGGTTGATCGCAGCGCGATGCAGGAGTTCGATTACGCCGTAACGCTTTTCGGTCTGCTGCTGGGACTGGCTCTTACCGAGGCGCTCGCCGGTCTCGCCCGAGCACTCAAATCGCGCCAGCATGTGCGGATCGGCTGGTCGACTGCGTTGCTCGGCATGCTTGTGGCCTGCGATGTCGTCACTTTCTGGGTGTTCGGCTGGGCGCTCCGCAGCAAGATCACCCCGACCTGGCCGATGATGTTTGCCGGGTTTCTGGTGACCGCCATCTATTACGTTTCCGCCTCTCTGATCTTTCCCGAGACGGCGGATCAGGATCACGAAGCCCATTTTGCCGCCAATTACCGGCTGGTGCTGGCTGGCATGCTGGTCTGCAACATCGCGCTGCTCGTCTGGACGGTGAGCATTGTCGGTGCCGACAACCTGTTCAGCCTGCGCCAGTTCATCATCACCTGGTCGCTCTATCCGGTGATCGGACTTGCGATCCTTGCCAGAGACCGGCGCGTCGTGCTCGGCTGCATCGTCTGGCTGATCGGCCTCTATCCGCTTTCGCTGGTGTGGATCTGAAGGCTCCTTCTGGTGAAGGGTTAACGCTTTCTTGGCGACTGGCGCGCTAGTATTGCTTCCATGTTCGAGACCTTCTTCGAGACCGTCCGCTCGACCATTTTCGAGTTGGTGCCGACTGCGGCGTTCTTCATCGCGCTCGCGATCATCATC